>Ga0073360_109_pt1:157500-204765 | contig 204765 bp, 182 predicted proteins | sample YelNatPosite1Avi_FD_63906 | JGI IMG/M metagenome (GOLD analysis project Ga0073360, IMG submission 63906) | Hot spring thermophilic microbial communities from Obsidian Pool, Yellowstone National Park, USA - site 1 Avi (version 2) (version 2) | ecosystem: Environmental > Aquatic >... | reverse complement strand
TAATCTTCTATGTCCTGTGAAAACTTTAGCACAGCACCATTTTCTATATAAAGTGTCATGTTACTTTTAAGATGAATTGGACCTGTATGATATATACCTGCCGGGACAAAAATTGTTCCCCCACCATGCTTTTCACACGCTTCTATTGCCCTTTTAAAAGCTTCTGTGTCCTTGTCAATGCCATTACCCTTTGCTCCAAACTCAACAACATTTACAACCATCTTCCCCTTTGACCTCCTGTTTTAGAAACTTACTCAAAAAGCCTTTCTACCCATGCACTTGCTTTCAAAAATGCTCCAATACCTTTTAGGTCATTTGTCTTTATTGGTTCACTGATATAATACTCATACGACCCATCTCTGTACGGATTTCCACCAAGTCCTGCAACCATACAAACTCCATTGAGATTTAAAAGCCCGTTCTCATCCTCTTCAACAAACCTGTAAATTATCCCCTCATATGCTCTTTCAAGTGCTTTTATATAACTTGAGTCCAAATATCCCTTTTCTATTCCCTTTGCAAGTGCATATGCAAACATGCATGAAGCTGAAGCCTCAGGATAGTTTCCATTTCTGCCTATAAAGTTAACAACCTGATACCAAACACCTGTCTCAGGGTCTTGATACTTCAAAATAGCGTCAATAAGCTGCTTGAAAATAGATAAAATGGTTTCTCTTGACTGATGATCTTGGGGTAGAAAGTCAAGCACATCAACTATTGCCATTGCAAACCAGCCCATTGCTCTTCCCCAGAAATTTGGAGAACAACCTGTGATTTTATTTGCCCATTTCTGCTGTCTACTTTCATCCCATCCGTGAAAATGCAAACCTGTAATAGGGTCTTTTGTATTTTTTGCACAGAGAATAACCTGTTTTGCAACATCATCGAAGATATCTTCAGCTTCATCCTGCCCTATAAGTGTTGCATACTCGGCATAAAAAGGTGAACCCATGTAAATTCCATCAAGCCACATCTGATGAGGATATATGTTTTTGTGCCAAAACCCACCTTCTGTTGTCCTTGGATGAGTTTTGAGCTGACTTCTGAGAAGCTGTGCTGCTTTTCTATACTTTTCCTCTCCTGTTTTTCTATATAAAAACAACACTGCTTTCCCGTTGTTTATATGGTCTATATTGTACTCTTCGGGTGAGTACTTCTTTATACTTCCATCATCCTGAACAAAATAATCTATATTCTTTTTTATATATTCAAAGTACTCTTCATTTCCTGTGTTTTCATATATATATTCAAAACCCTTGAAAACTACACCGTAATCATACTGCCACTTATCTGTAAGTTCCGGAAACTTTGCAAGCACACTGTTTGCCATTCTTACCGAATAATTTGCCTTTGCAAATTGTTTTAATTTTTTCATTCCTCAATCCATCCTTTCACATATGACTCATATATCTTAATTGAGATTGCAAAAATCTATCGAAAATTTTATCTGTTTCACTATGCATATTACATAAATTAATTTTCAACATTTATTTTAATTCGAAAGAGTGCCTTTTGCATCAAGAAAATATTAAAATACATATGAAAATATTAACATGACAGGAGTTCAGGAACTTTTCAAATTGTCATGGAAATTTTTAAGGTTATAGTGACAATTTTAATCATGAAGCTTCATTTCTTTAGAATCCCATCTCGAAAGGAACAATAACAATATTTATACGACCCTCAAATTTCATACCATGGTTTATTATGGTAATATAATTGCACATTCTTGCCTTAATCTGGCAATCCATACAGTATCCTGTTTCAACACATGGAGTTTTGTGATTATTCCTTTTTGAATTCATAGGTGCAATCTTTTTAAGTCTCTTGAATGCTTCATCCAAGTCTTCAACAACCTTGTTAACACCAGCTACAATTATTACCTTTTTTGGCCCGAAAATCATAGCAGATACTCTGTTACCTGAGCAGTCCACATTTACAAGCTCTCCATTTTTAGTAATTGCATTAGTAGATGTGACAAGAACATCTGCTAAAAGCGACTGACGCATAAGTTCAATTCTCTCTTCAGCTGTCATTTGTTTGTACCTATCAAAAAGCTTATATGGACCATTTCTGAATATTTCTATTAAACCCAACTCTTCTATTGTAACAGAACCCCCGAGGGCTATACTTGAACCCTCGGGGATCAATTCCAAAACTTTTTTTCTTGCATCTTCTAAAGTCGGTGCATAAAAAGCATTGTATTTTCTTCTATTAAGTCTTTCTACAATGTCCTTTGCAATAAGTTCATTTTGCCATGCTTTATACTGGTTCATATCAAAAACCCCCAAAAAACATTTTTACCTTGCAAGCCAGCCACCATCAACATTCAATATACAGCCATTGACATATTCTGACGCATCAGAAGCCAAAAATACAACTGCTCCCTGCAAATCTTCCGGTGTTCCCCATCGACCTGCCGGAATTCTTGAAAGTATCTCAGCACTTCTTACAGGGTCTTCACGAAGCTGCTGAGTATTGTTTGTTGCCATATAACCCGGTGCAATTGCATTGACGTTTATATTGTACTTTGCCCACTCATTTGCAAGCGCTTTTGTAAGACCTGCAACACCGCTTTTGCTTGCTGTGTATGATGGAACTCTAATTCCGCCCTGGAACGAAAGCATGGATGCAATGTTTATTATTTTTCCGCCTGTTCCTTGTTTGATGAACTGTCTTGCTGCCGCCTGACAGAAGAAGAATACTGTCTTGAGATTAATTGCAAGCACATCGTCCCAGTCTTTTTCTGTAAAGTCAATAGCATCACATCTTCTGATTATTCCTGCATTGTTCACTAAAATGTCAAGCCTGCCAAACTCCTGAATTGTCTTTTCTATAATCATGTTAATCGGCTCGATTGTCATTAAGTTTGCCTGAATCTCCAAAAACCTTCTTCCAATTGATTCTATTTTTTGTTTTGTCTCTGTACATGGAACATAATCAACACCAACAATATCAGCTCCAGCCTCGGCTAAAGCAATTGCCATTCCCTGACCCAAACCTGTTGACGCACCTGTTACAATTGCAACTTTCCCATCAAGTTTGAATTTGTCAAGTATCATTTTAAACACACCTCCATAAATTATATTTTTGTTATTTAAGTTCCTTCATTGGAACAGGATTAACATCAGAATATGACTGGTTTTCTCCAGCCATTGCCCAGATGAATGTATAATTTTTAGTGCCAACTCCAGAGTGTATAGACCAGCTTGGACTGATTACAGCCTGTTCGTTTCTTACAATAATATGTCTTGTCTCCTGCGGCTTTCCCATCAAATGCAACACAAAAGCATCTTCAGGCATGTCAAAATAAAAGTATACTTCCATTCTCCTATCATGCAAATGGCAAGGCATTGTATTCCATACATTGTTTGGCTCTAAAATTGTCATTCCCATTACAAGCTGACAGCTTTTTACCCCGTCTGGATGGATGTATTTATATATTGTTCTTTCATTTGACTCTGAAAGCGAACCAAGATGAGTTGCCTCAGTATTTTTTATGTCAATCTTTTCTATTGGATATTGTTTATGTGCAGGAGTTGATACAAAGTAGAACTTGGCAGGATTTGCAGGCTCGTCACTACCAAACTCTATTTTCTTTGTTCCCATGCCAATGTAAAGTCCGTCCCTCTTGTCAAGTTCAAACTTTTGACCATCTGCCACAACATACCCTTTGCTGCCTATATTGATTATCCCAATCTCTCTTCTTTCAAGAAAATACTGAGCACCAATCTCTTTGCCATCTTCCAAGATTAGAACTTCTACCGTTGGCACAGCACCGCCAACAATAACCCTGTCAACATGAGTGTAGACCATGTTGATTTTTCCATATTCAAACAAGTTTTCAATCAAAAACTCCTTTCGTATCTCATCTGTAGTCAAAGTCTTAAATTGATCAGGATGCATTGCATATTTTACTTCCATTTTAGAAAATACCTCCTTTTTATAATTATCTTTTCATCATACCAGAACTGTCATGCCCAAGTGCCTGTTTAATCTCGTCTTCAGACGTAATGAGACTATCACCTTCTACAGTGTGCTTCAAAGCACACATGTATGTTGCTACCTCAAGCATCTTATCGCTCTCAAGCTCTCTTAAAATTCCATATAAAACACCTGCTGTAAAAGCATCTCCGCCGCCAACCCTGTCAATAACTTCTATTTCGCGCTTTTTTGAAAATACAATATTTCCATTTTCATCTTTTGTATAAGCAAAAAAGATGTTTTTAGAAGCAGATATACTCCTTCTTGCAGCAAGAATTATTCTCTCCAAGTTTTGGTACTTTGTTTGCAATCTTTCAAATAAAATCTTTTGACCATCTGTAGTAAGGTCAATGCCTTCAAAATATTTTTCTTCCATATCAATCTTTAAAACTCTTCTCACATGCTCTTCGTTTGTAATTAAAATGTCCACATACGACATAAGATCTGAAATCACTTCATTTGCTCTTTCATAGTTCCACAGTTTTGACCTATAATTGATGTCAAACGCCACCTTTGCACCTGCATTTTTTGCTGTCTTGAAAGCCACTTTTAGTTCATTTAACACATTTTGTGATAAAGCAGCAGTGATTCCTGTTGAGAAAAATATCTTGGTCTTTTTCAAAATATCTTCCCAGTCGATATCCCCAGGCTGTATCTCATTTATGGCAGAATCTGCTCTGTCGTACACAACAGAAGATGCTCTCTGCCCTACACCCTTTTCAAGAAAGTAAATTCCAATCCTTTTACCTTTTCTTTTTATATAGCTTGTGTCAACTCCATATCTTCTCAAAAAGTTTACAGTAGCATCACCAATAGGGTTTTGTGGAAGGAGTGTAACATAGCTTGTCTTCACCCCAATGTTTGACAGAGCAACAACAACGTTTGCTTCAGCCCCGCCAAAATTGATATCAAAACTTGTCGCCTGTAAAATCCTCTGATACCCAGGCGGTGAAAGCCTCAGCATTATCTCACCAAAACTTGTCACCTCAAACATCACTTCTGTACCTTCCCCTTTGCCATCTTTATCTTCTCCACAAACTGCCTGCATACCTCTTCTACTTTGCTAAAGTCTCCATCCTTTGCATACTTTGTTATATTACCGCCAACGCCCACAGCAAAAGCACCCGCTTTTATCCACTCATCAACATTGTCAAGATCAACCCCACCTGTTGGCATAAGCCTTGCCTGTGGGATTGGTCCTTTGTATGCTTTTATAATTTTCGGCCCGAAAAGCTCGCCAGGAAAGATTTTTATAACATCTGCACCGCACTCAAGGGCTTCCACAACCTCTTTTATTGTCATAGCGCCGGGCATTGAAGCTATCCTGTACCTGTTACAAAGTTTTACCATTTCAGGATTGAGGTATGGACTTACAACAAACTTTGCACCGGCTAAAATTGCAATTCGTGCTGTTTCGCTGTCAAGAACTGTACCTGCTCCTATTATAATCTCATCCTCCTTGTACGTGCTTGTAAGATACTTTATTATCTCGTCAGCGCCGGGCACTGTAAAGGTTATCTCAATTGCGCTGGCACCACCTTTTATACATGCCTCTGTAATCTTGAGAGCCTTCTCCTTAGTCTCTGCACGAACAACAACAACAAGCCCATTGTCATTTATCTTTTGCAGTACCTGTTCCTTTTCCATCCTCTTGCATCTCCTTTCCTTGATAATCTTCTTTATCCTCGACATACCCAAGCCTGTGAGAAATCTTCTTTGCAGTCTCAACAACCTTTTGCGCTATTTCTTCATCTTTGTGAGGTGGCAGTACACTGGTCGGTGCTGAAATGCTAATAGCAGCAATCATCTCGCCTCTATAGTCATATATAGGAGCAGCGATACACCTCACACCTTCTTGCAACTCTTCATTGTCAACTGCAAAGCCTCTATTTCGAACAAATCTTATCTCATGCATAAGCTTTTCTACATCCGTTATGGTGTTTTGTGTATATGGTTTCAGAGAAATTGTTGATAGCATCTTTTCAACTTCTTCATCTGAAAGCTTGCTAAGCATCACTTTCCCAAGAGCTGTGCAGTATGCAGGGACTCTTTTGCCAATTGAGGAGTAAAGCCTTATTGAGTTTACCTGTTCAATCTTGTCAATGTATACAACATCAGTACCGTCAAGAATTGCCAGGTGTACAGTGACATTTAACATGGCCACAAGCTCACGCAAAAACGGATGTGCTTCGGTTTTGAGTTCAATGTTGTTAAGATAAAGGCTTGAAATCTCAACAAACTTTACACCAAGCTTGTAGCGCAGGGTCTGAGGGTCTTTATGAACATACCCTCTGTTAAGTAGTGTCTGCAAAATCCTGTGGACAGTGGTCTTGTGAAGAGAAAGTTTTTGGGAAAGCTGAGTGATTGAAAGCCCTTTTGGCTCAACAGCCAAAGCTTCGATTATCTCAAACGCCCTTTCAATTGACTGAACAGAATTTTGCGACATATCAGTCTCTCCTGTTTCATATTATGAAACGCTGTTTCGTATTGTTCACAAAAATATTATAGCACTCTCTTCTGCTTTTTAAAATAATCAATTTTGCTAATTTAAATGCTCCCTGCGGGACAAGTCACTTCCCGCAGGGAAATATTTACCAAAAGGAGATGCTTTATTACTTCTTGTTTAAAACCTCTTTATTGACAAGTGTTCTTGGAACTCTTCCCTCAATGAAATCTACTATATTGTTTGCTGCAAGCATTGCCATGTCAAGTCTTGACTCTTCTGTTGCAGAACCAATGTGTGGAAGCATCACAACATTGTCAAGTTCAGCCAGTTCTGGCTCAAACTCAGGCTCTCTCTCATACACATCAAGACCTGCTGCAAAAATCTTCTTTTCTTTGAGAGCTTTGACAAGTGCTTTTTCATCTACAATTGGTCCGCGTGCTGTGTTAATTAAGATTGCCGACGGTTTCATGAGAGAAAATTCTCTTTCGCCAATTAAATGCCTTGTTTGTGGTGTGAGCGGCACATGGATTGATATAAAATCTGCTTCTTTCAAAAGTTCATCCAGTGGCACAAATTGAGCACCCATCTCTTTTTCAAAATTTTCTTTTCTCTCAAAATCATAGTATAAAATCTTCATGTTAAATCCTTTTGACATTCTTGCAAAAGCCTGGCCAATCCTGCCAGCACCAATTACACCAAGAGTTTTACCTGTCACGCCCTTGCCTAAAAAGAGCATAGGACCCCAACCTTTGTAATGCCCGCCTCTCATAAATTTGTCAGCCTCAACTATTCTTCTTGCCGCAGCAAACAACAGTGCCCACGCAAGCTCAGCTGTTGCGTTTGTCAGAACGTCTGGCGTGTTTGTTACATAAACACCCCTTCTTGTTGCCTCTTCAACATCTATGTTATCGTAACCAACTGCATAGTTTGCAACAATCTTCACATTTGGTGCATGGTCGAAAAACTCACTGTCAACTTTGTCAACAAGCTGGGTCAAAACTGCGTCCTTGTCAGCTATTGCTTTCAAAAGTTCTTCTCTTGTCATTGGTCTGTCGTGGGGATTTACTTCAACCTCACCGTACTTTTTCAAAAGCTCAATCGCAGGCTCCATTATTCTTCTTGTCACAAGTATCTTCATATAAATTCTCCCTCCCATTACTTGCTAAGTACTTTTCTATTTATTAAGAAAAATTCTTATAATCTTGCCCATGCTTCGTTCAAAACCCTCTTTGAGCTTGCAAGCACAATTTTCGGGTCCTGCCCTGGCATAGGCGATACTTCAAAGCTCAAGATAGGTCTTTTTTCTGGATTTAAAAATCCTATCTCTTTTAAGACTCTCAAAAATTCAATTACCTCTTCAACGTCGTTTTCGCCGCCCTCTATTCCAAACATTGGATGTTTGTCTCCATATGCTGGATGGTTCTTATCCTTTACAACAGCGTTACCTATATGAACATGTGTGAGGTAGTCTTTTACAGGCAAGAGCGCCTGCTCAGCTGTTTCTCTTGTAAGTGGAAGATGGCTCAAATCTACAATCAATCCAAAATTGTCATATTCTTTTCTAATCTCGGCTGCAAATCTTGCTGCAAGCTCAGCAGGTCCAATCAAACTCTTTTTGTCAATGTCAAAGTCAAATACTTCAAGCTCTATCATAAGATTGCCTTTTGACTTTGCATAGTCACAAAGCTCTTTTGTTGTTTCAATCAAAATCTTAAAAGCCTCATCCTTTCTTGCCTCGTCATACTGTCTTGACAAAAATCCAAACCCAACTGCTCCAAGCTCGTATGCCTCGTCAATACCTTCTTTTAAAATCTCAATGGCTTTTTTCCTCTTTTCGCTGTCATAGTCGTTTGGATTAAGACCAGTTCTCAAAAGCCTCGGCTGACCTCCATATGCAACTGTGACATGGGCAGATTTTAGCATATCTTTTACTCTCTTTCTTACCTCTGGGTCTTTTATCCATGTGACCTCAACTGCATTGAAGTAGTCATCTTCAAGAATTGATTTCAATGTCTCTTCAATTGGACCTTCACCATCAATTACCTGTGGGTAAGACATAAAATGAATTGTCCCAATCTTCAGATATTTGTAAATTGGCTCGTTCATCTCAAAAAACACCTCCACCAAGATTTTTTGTTCTTGTAAAATTTGTTAAATTAATTAAACTATATCGTAACTACCAAAAACTTTTAGTTTTTTTATGGCTTCCTTTTTGACAATCTCTCTTATTCTCTCAAAGATGGCAGGTGTCAAATCCTCAGTTTTGCTCACAAATTCTGGGAGCTGAGAGTTTATAGCCAAGGTCAGGTCTGTAAAGATATTTACCTTGTTAATTCCATACTCAATGCACTTTTTAAAATCATCATCTGAAAGTCCAGAGCCGCCATGAAGTACAAGATAGCAGTCAACCCTTTTTCTTATTTCAGAAAGCCTCTCAAAATCAAGCCGCGGCTCACCTTTATAAACCCCATGCACAGTACCAATTGCAACAGCCAAAGCATCAACATTTGTCTGCGCAGCAAAAATCTCTGCCTCTTCAGGCTTTGTGTAAAACTCTGGGTTTTTAAAATCCCAGTCACCTCTACCCACAACTCCAAGCTCACCTTCAACGCTCACACCAACAGAGTGTGCTATCTCAACAATTTCCTTGGTTTTTTGTATATTCTCTTCAAACGGCAAGCTTGAACCATCAAACATAACAGATGTAAACCCAGCCTTTATTGCTCTGATGATATTTTTCAGACTTTTTGCATGGTCAAGATGAACACATACCGGAACAGATGCCCTTTTTGCAAGGAAAATCATGACCTCTGCAATCATCTCAAAATCAAGCCTGTCAACAAACCTGTCAGCAACACCAATAATAATTGGACATCTGAGCTGCTCTGCAGCATCAATCAGCCCTTCATAAAAATCGGCAGAAAGCCCATTGAACATCCCCACACCAAACTTTTTCACTTTTGTATAACTTAAAACCTTATTTAAATTTACAAGCAAAACAAAGACCTCCTAACCATCAATATTGAGAAACCTTTGGATAAAGGCTGGAAACTGAACTGTAAAGCTCGTTGTATATTTCATACACTCTGTTATAAATCTCATGGTTTTTGCTGTCTGGCTGGTACTCAAAAAGCACTTCTCTTTTTTCCTCAATTAAGCTTCCCCTTGCACCAACTGCATATGACGCAAGAATCATCGCACCTTTTGATGCCGCCTCCTGTACTTTTTCAACAACAACCTTTTTGCCAAGAACATCAGCCTTAATTCTGCTCCATACTCTGCTCTTTGCACCACCCCCCATAGAAACTATACTCTCAGGCTTAAGCCCCATAGACTCTAAAATTTCTATGCACGCTCTTATTTCATACGAAATCCCTTCAAGCACAGCCCTTGCAACATCAGCCCTTGAATGTGTCAAAGTCAGCCCAAACAAAACCCCTTTTGCGTCAGGGTTCCATCTTGTCGCTCGGCTGCCCATAAAAAATGGTAAAAGTAAAATCCCATTTGCACCCGGCTTTGAACTCTCAGCTTCAATATCAATCAGCTCATAAACATTCTCGCCTTTTTCCTTCTCGCCTCTGTAAAAGTTGTCTCTTATCCATCTTAAAATCGTACCGCTTGTGTTCATCCCCTGCTCAATCAGGTAGTGATCCCTTATCACATGGCACGAACACACAACCCTCGGGTCAAGACTTTCTGGGACTTTATCAGATGACATCGACACATTTGTTGCAGTCCCTGTTGACTCCATAACACGGCTTCCTACAATCCCTGCTCCTAATGCTTCTAAGGGCCTATCTCCGCCACCGCTTACAACTGGTATTCCGCTTTTGAGCCCCAGGATTTTTGCAACATCTTCTTTCAAATACCCTATGACCTCATCTGCATAGCAAAGTCTTGGAAACTGAGAGGACTTTATCCCCACAAACTCAAATATGTCTTCCCACCACTGTCTTTTGTTTATATCAAACATCATTGTTCTGCTTGCCAGTGAATGGTCTGTAGCAGCTTCGCCTGTAAGCATGTACCCTATAAACTCTTTTGGCTGCAGAAAAACATAAGCTTTTTGCAAAATCTCTGGCTGATGTTTTTTGAGCCACAAAAGCTTTGTTGCTGTAAATGTAGAGTCTGGAATCAGACCAGTTATTTTATGTATTGTGTCTTTCCCAAACTGCCGTGAAATTTCTTCCGCCTCAGGGCGTGAACGCCTGTCCATCCACGAGATAGCTCTTGACAGAACATTTCCTTTCCTGTCAAGTGGAACAACCGTCTCCCTTTGAGATGATAGCCCAATTGCCAAAATACCTTCTGCTCCTGCTGCTTGTACAACTTCCCTGATACCTTCTACCGCTTCCTTCCACCAATCAAGAGGGTCCTGTTCAGCCCATTCAATCTGTGGTGTATATGTTGGATATTCCCTGTTTGATTTTGCAAGGATATTGCCTTCAAGGTCAAAAAGTACCACTTTGCAGGCAGTGGTTCCAATGTCTATTGTAAGAATCTTTTCCATTAAAGGTCTGCCCCTTTCAACATAAAAATCTCATCTTGGCTCTTTAAAAAGTTATACTACTGTTATCTTTATACCCTTTTGTCTGAAACTCTCCAGAAGCTCACTACTTATATCACCTGCTGTGATAATTTCAGACACTTTGTTGAGAGTTGCAAACGAAACCATGGCATTTTTCTTAAACTTGCTGCTGTCTGCAACAACTATAACCTCTTTACTGCTATCTATCATTGCCCTTTTTACCTCTGCTTCAAATACATCAGAGGTAGTAAGACCTTTTTCAAGAGAAATGCCACTTGTTCCTATAAAAGCTATATCAGCACTAAATTGCAAAAACGCTTTTTGTGCTTCAGGACCAACTGTTGAAAAATTGGAATTTTTAACTTTGCCACCAACTAAAAATAAGTTGATACTGTTATTTGTTATAAGTTCATTCACTATATTTATGCCATTGGTTATAACAGTTATGTGCTGAAAACTCTTAAGTTTTCTTGCTATCTGTTGCGTGGTTGTTCCTGTATCCAAAATCACAACCATGCCCTCTTTTATCCTATTCAACGCCTCAAGTGCAATCCTCTCTTTTTCCTGAATAAACTCTTTAGAACGCTGTGAAATGGGCGGAACTATTGATACCCCTTCTTTTAAAATAGCTCCTCCATAGTTCTTTTCAATTATACCTTCTTGTTCCAGTTTCTTTAAATCTCTTCTTATTGTCTCATCAGATACATTGAAAATGTTGCAAAGCTCTGTGACAGTTACACTCTTTTTCTCCATCAATATCTCTTTAATTTTTTGTCTGCGTGTTGCTGAAAGCATCTCTTTTCATCACCCATCTCTTTATATGTGGATTTGTGTGTCAGCTTATTAATATTCTACTCGATTTTTTGAGGATTTGCAATATGAAATTCAAAATGATTACACAAGATTGGTCAAACATTTTTAAAGGTGAAAATAAAAAAAGCAGGCATTTGCCTGCTCCTACTTTTTAATACTTTGTACGCTATATTTCTATTTTCCACTCTTTTAAAACATTTTCCTTTGTATACCTCTCAGCTTCTATTTCATCAAGTTGAGGTCGTTTGGGATTTTGTTTACTACTACCTGGACCAAAATTTCTATATTCAAAAAATCTCTCATTTTCAGGGCAAAAGCCGTGCATCTCACACCAACCGTCAGGATGAATGTGCTCATCCAAATAGCATTCCTTGAACACAACATTTACCCACCTTTTCTGCAATATGTTTTTTCCATCAATTAGTTCAAAAACTGCGTCTAAAACCTCATCTTCTCTGAGAAATCTTTCTACCAACAATTCTTTGTTAAGTGATACTTTCACAAAAATATTTTCATCTGCTCTTACCGAAACCTTCATACTATTTAGACAAAGTAGCATCAGGAAGGTAGTTCTTTACTTTGACCTCCTCCCAATCCCCTGAAGGGGATAGGATTCCTTCAGGGGTTGGGCTTCCCGCTTCTACGTGGTATGACTTACCAGGATATAGGGATTGCCCCTGAATATCCTGGCAGCGGTCTCCCACTCCACGGGCTTGACTTCGGACCGGTCCAGCCCTACTAACTTCAACATGTTTATTGCAGCGTTCAAATCTCTATCAATTTCTAAACCGCAAACAGGACATCTGAAAATTCTTTCCGACAACTTGACATCATACTGACTTCCGCAACTGCTGCATGTCTTCGTTGTTGGCAGAGAACTTTTGATTGCCACAGCAGGAACCCGAAGACTGTCGCTCAGTCTTCTCTTAATTGTCCCTACTGCACTGTAGTGTACTGACTTTGAAAAATATCCATCCTTCCAACCTTTGATGTTATCTTTTTGAAAACAAACTGTCTTATATCTATATAAAAATGAACAGGTTTTGTTTATTACGTCATACTTGATGTTTGTTAATTTTTCATACTCTCTTGCAATTTTTTCTTTTGTTTTATACCATCTTTTAGAACCTTTCTGCTGGCGTGCAAGTTGTTTTTGCAACTTTTTCAAGCGTTTTGTCTCTTTTATCTGCCATTCAAGTTTGAGCCTGTTCGATAATACCATCCCAGCAGGTTTAAAATCAATTCCAGCAGCAACATCGAACGTCTGCCATACCCTCGGTTTTACTACACCTTTTCTGTTCTTTCTTCTTTCCCACGCTTCCGTGTATCTACCCTTGTTTATGTAGCAGGTTACAAAAAGGTAAATGCCACTTGGTCTTTTTACAAGTTCTGCTTTTGCTATTTCGCTATCTTCTGGAATCTGATGTCCTCCCAGTACCCTCAAAGGTTTTTTAATGCCTTGTATCTTAACTCTGGTCTTTTGCTGATTAACAAACTTAAAAGTGTTCCCAAATTGTTTGAGGGGAATTGAATTGACATAGTGTTTGAACTGCAGTTTACCCGTTTTGTGACCATTTTCCTTTTGTATGTGAAGAGAATACAAATTCTGCTTTATTCTTTCCACCAGAGCTTGCTTCATCTGGGAACTGAGATTTTCAATCCTTCTTCTTTCGAAATTTTCTCCAACCTTTATTTCAACTTCTTTTAGTTTCTCCGCATTGCTATCAAGTCTGTTTCCAATGTCAGCAACTATATAGTTGTACAACCATTTCGCTTCTAAAAACAGCCTAAAAAGTTTTTCTTTTGTTTCTTTTGAGGCAGAGTTAAGATTAATTTTTAACTGACACACCACAGGTATTTGGTTTTTTCTTCTTTCTTTAGTTTGTTGCCATGTTTGTTTAATTTTTTCTGCCTTTGTCATCTTCTTAACTCCTCTAACAATACCGAAAAACTTTTTGCTACTTCTATTATACCCTGTACTCTCAAGATAATTCAAGAGAAGAAAAATGACTGCCATTCATCACAATCCCCTGAAAGGGGATGTGCTTTCTGGCTGATCTTTTGTAAAGTTCCTAAAAAAGTGCACAAAATAAAAAAAGACTGTCGCACATTTTTGACAGTCTTGCCCTCAAACTTAATCTTATTTTTAAACATAACAATCTTCTTCTTTCTTGAGCCTTCTTACAGCCACAATTTTGTTTCCTTTCTGGTTCTGCTTGAGTTTTTCACACAGAGAAGCAACTATCATAAGTCCGCGCCCAAATTCATATAAATCCTCTATCTCATCCTTTTCATCATATGGGGTGTATTCATTGAACACCCTTCCTATATCAAACCCTTCTCCTTCGTCCTCCACAACAATGTAACTGAGTTTTTTGTCTACTATTCCAACCTTTACTTTTACAGATTTTGAACTGTCTCCTTTATTGCCATGAACAATAGCATTTATTAAAAGTTCATTTACTATGAGTTTGAACTCAAGAAGCTCATCTGCTGATATGTTAGTTTCTCTTGTTAAAAACGATAATATTTCTTTTTCTACTACCTTGACCAGCTGGAGATTACTTGTAAACACAAGCTGTAAAAATTTGTTCTCCATTTCCTCCACGCAACCTTCTTTCCACAATTTTTGTACTATCCATCCTGCAAAAATACCACAACTAATTCCTCTTTTGTACTTGAAAAATCTCTTCTACTTGATATATACCCTCAAATTCTCTACTTTACACACCCAAGTATTAAAACTTACCTATTTAGAAAACTTATCTTCGCTTTTCTTCAAAGAACCTTTTTAAAAGAAGTCTGCACTCATCTTCACATATTCCTCCTATCACTTCTACCTTATGATTTAAAAAAGGATTTTGTGAGAGATTAAAACAAGACTCAGCTGCACCCATCTTAAAATCTCTTGCACCAAAGTAAAGCCTCTTTACTTTACTCAAAACTATCGCACTCATACACATTGGACACGGCTCTTTTGTCACAAACATCTCGCAACTTCTCAGGTCCTTTGTAGAAAGCTTTGATGTGGCATCAATTATGGCAAGAATCTCCGCGTGGTAAATAGCCTTTTTACTGTCATTTCTTTTAATACTAATAATTTTTCCATCCTTTACAACAGCTGCAGCAACTGGGATGTCATTTGAATGGCTTGCATACTCTATTAAAGTTTTCATTACATTATATATATACATCAACTTATCACCTTTTTCTTTATCAATTTTTAACAAATTTTTTTGAATTTTTTTGTCATCAAAAACTGTTCTTCCAATGTTTATTGCAACTCTGTTTAGTGATACTATATTTTATAGCTAAATCTTTTTTGGAGTGAACAAAATGGAAAAAGTTAATCAGTTTATTACAAAGTATATATATCTTTTTGCCATAACAAGCCTTGTTTTCCCAATTTTCATTATGTTTTCCTACTTAGTAGCTGAAATAAACTTTTCAAATATATTCTTAGCATTTGTGGTCATGGATATTTTGTTCTTGCTCATTCCTTATCTTATTCGGGCAAAGAGTCAGGGTATGTGGGAAAAGATTTTAAATATCCTGTTTATAATAGTAGTTCCCCAGGGTTTTTCACTAATTGTGTTAAAGCCCTACGGTCTTTTTGAAATGTTTCTCGGTCAGGTTTTTTGTATGGGACTTTATATATACTCATATTTAATATTCGAAAAAGAGCAGGTCTCGCTCTCACTGGGAGCAATCTTAGCAGGTCTTTGGGCTATAATAATTGTGGGAGCAGTCTCAAGTTTTATGAACATCCCAAGGAATATTATAAACCAATACACTACCTATTCAATAATATTTTTGATTACAAGCGTTTATCTTATAAACAGGGTTAACCTTGAAAATCTGCTCAGCAAAAGATATAGAAGAAAAAATAGCATATCAAACAGCATAAGTTATATTAACCTTTTTTTGAGCATTGGATTCATAGTGATCCTTCTTCTTCTTTTCAAGTTCAAGGGTCTTGCGCCATACATTGTTTCATTTATTGTGGAAACAATAAAGTTTATACTCAGCATAATAAAGAAGATTATTGACTTTTTAAACTCTTTGTTTGCTCCAACAAAACCCCAGACAAATGCCGGAAATGGATTAGAAGAATTTTTAAAAAACATGAGGCCTGTAAAAAAGAGTTTATTGGCTCAAATCCTTGACTTTATTGGTTATGTTCTTGCGCTGACAATCTTAGGATTTTTGTTATACAAGACATTCGGACTTTTTGTAAATGTTCTAAAGCAGGTGATAGCAAACTTTTTGCTTTTTATAAGCCGTATCACAAATAATCTTCAGATTGAAGAAAGAGGACAAAACTATACAGATGTGAAGACATTCATCTTTGCAAAAAAGTCGACTGCTAAAAAATTAAAATCACCCCGAGCAAAAAGAGTAAACTTTGAGAAAATAAATGATTTTAATTTGCGACTTCGTATTATTTTTAAACTCACAATGGAATATTTTTATCAAAAGAAGAATTATGTTCTCAAAAGTTCTTACACACCATTTGAGATGGGAAAAATTATCTTAAAAGGTGAACTTTTGAATGCTGATGTTGTAAACAAGCTTGTTGAAGAATATAACAAAGTTAGATATAACAAAGAATACAAGGTACTGTCCACCGAAAATTTTGAGCGTTTTTTGAAAAATCTCAAATAATTCTATCTCTTTCAAACTTGCATACAAAAAGCAATATTAGAATAAGTTATTTATTGAAGAAGTTATATAACTTAAAAGCAAATGAGATTTAAAAGATATGTTCTTGTGATAATAGAAAAGACAAAACTAAGTAAGTTCTTCATACCCTTTCTTGCTCTTTTGTGCTGTATTACATTGCTTCTTGTATATATTCTCTACAACCCGAAGCCAAAAATCAAAGAAGCTGCCAGCCAAACATCATCGTTTGTTGCTATCATTTTTGAAGATGCTGGAATGGATGAGGAAGAAGTACAAAAGCTTTTGAGTATAAACGTACCATTTGATATTGCCATTATTCCTTTTTTGCCTTTTTCCAATAAGATCTCTCTCATGTGCCAGGAAAAAGGAAAGGAAGTTCTGCTGCATCTTTCAATGGAGCCTGAAGAGGGCAGTACAATTTGGTTGTGCCCGCGAAGTATAATGAATGCTACTCCTGATGATGAGATTGAAAAAATTTTCAAAGATGCATTGGCAAATGTAGCAAATAGCAAAGGTGTTAGTACACATCTCGGGACGCTTGTTTGCAAAAATGAAAGAATAGTAAAAAAGCTGTGCACGCTGGCAAAAGAAAAGGATATGGTCTTGGTAGATTCTACCTTTTCTTCAGAATCACTTTTTTCAAAAATGGGAAAGCAAATAGGTCTTCAGGTTATCATTCCAGACATTATACTTGATTCAAGAAATGAACTAAAGCCGATACAAGACAAATTTAATATTCTTTTTAACCTGGCAAAGAAGAAAGGTTTTTCTGTGGCAATAGGTCATCTCGGAGTTGATGGCGGTATCACAACAATTGAAGCATTCAAGCAGGCTGTGGAAAAGGCAAAGAAAGAGAACATAAAATTTGTATTCGTTTCAGAGATTTCGAAACTGGAAAAGAAAAGCATTAAATAATTTTAATTGAATCTTTCTCCCTATTCGGAATATAATTAATATTTAGCAAACATTTCGCAATACAAAAGAATAAAAAAAGGAAGGAGATTATTGAGGAAAATATGAAAAAAAAGTTCGTGGTTTTCCTGATAGTCTTTGCCTTTTTCATAAATTTAGCTGTTACAGGTATGGCAAAAGTTATTCAAACCAACCCAGAAAAATGCTTATTTTCTGTTAAGACCAAGGAGAACTATGTTGAGATTTTAAAGGACAACCATGTTGTTGCCAAGATATTACCTCCTGAACTGTTAAATGAAATTCCAACAAAAAAAGAAGAAACCCAAATTACTTCCTTGCCTTTTATTGAAAACGGGATGATTAACTGGAAGATTGAAAAAAGTGAACCTTCAGACCTTTTATTTTTGTCAGACGGTAAAAATAATAGTTTAAAGCTCAACTTTCACACCCTTGACGTCTTTTATAAAATAACATCACCGTATATTGCTCTCAAAGATGAATATCAATCTGCTCAGCTTGCCTTTAGCTACAACCTCGAATTTAAAAGAACGCCCCAGCTAAAAGACGATGAAACTATAAATATAGAAATCTTTATCTTTTCTGAAAACAAAACAAAAATACTTTCATTGCCTGAAAAGATAAAAGTAACCTCTGGTAGAGGAACATTTAAAACCTCTTTTTCTATCCCTGTTGATAGTAAGTTTATAAGCTTTGAGATTTCTCATACAAGCCACAATCTTATAAGCTGTGAGTTTAAAAATTTCAAGCTAACCTTTACAAAACCCTCAAAATATATTTTCCTGCTGAAAAACGTTCAGGTTTACAACAACTATATTCAGCAGGAGTTTGAAAATGGTTTTCAAAAAATTACCAGAAAAATATTTATATCTTCCTCGCAGGAAGTTATAAACGTTGAGGAAACTTTAAAGTCTAAAGAAGATCATCAAGTCTTTAAAGAGTATTCACCTATTGAATTTGAGTCAAGACCACTTTTTATTTTAAAAAGAGATTATAAGCTCGAAAAATTTACAAAACCCATGTATGTTACAGACTTTCTTTCAGATTTTTATCTAAAGCTTGAAAACTGTGCCATAGGCTATGCAAACAACTATGATTCAATTGAAGTATATAACTTAAAAGACAGGGCAAATGTATTTATGTTTCTTTCAAATTCTGATGATACAAAGTATTTTGTAATTGGAAAGAACAAAGAACATATATACACCACAACACAGCTTTTTAGAAAAGGATTTGAAAAGACATATGTGTATTCCATCTTCCCTGAAAATTACACATATTCTATAAAATCAAGGTCACCCAACGGCACAAAGGCTATTTTAATATTTTCTCATCACTCTGATTCAAATATGATATCAATCATAAAAGCCATGATGTTTGGCACAACAGATACAAAAGACCCTTCTTATATGAAAAAGGGATTTGTAGGATATAAAATACCAATAACATGGGGATTTTTTTATAAATCAGTAAAAGGAATACCTGGATTTGACAATCCAGAGTACAGAAAACTCATAGAGTTTTTAGCACAAAAGAAAATAGAGGTGGTTCTGCACACAGCATCGCCAGTTGCTAAAGAAAACACTCGTCAGCTTATTACAAAAGCACTGGAAGATACGAGTTATTTAAAACTTGATGACTGGATTGACCACAGTATTTCTGACGGTACACGATGCGCAGATTTAAAGAGCGAAGGTGCTATTTACGGCAGTAAAAATTATTCCTTTGACCTTTTCTTAAAATATGGATACAAATACTGCTGGTCGTACCTTGACGTAAAGCTTGACACGCTCAATATGCTTCAGCCTGACAAGGTTTCCTGGCATCCTCAGATTTTTTTCAAGAACTACAACTTTGGAAAAGGTGACTCGCTGTACCAGTGGAACTCGGTAAGATACAAAAATCTTCCAAAGATGCTTACTCAAAGTCAGCTTGACAGGCTTGTTAGTGAAAATGGAATTAGCATCATCCACGACTATTTTGCTCATCCTATGCAGAAAAACAAGCTTTTTGTTGTGAAAAACAAAAATGTATATATCTCACCGCAGTTTGACAGAAGTCTAAGATTAGTCTCAAACCTCATGAGCAAAAAACTTTTATGGGTACCAACAGTAAAAGATTTTATCGACTATGAGGTTGCATTGAAAAATGTACAAATAACCCCACTTGACAACACAACCCTTGTTGTGGACAATAAAAACTACTCTGAGATAAAAGGTTTTACATTAATTACTCTTTTGCCAAATGGTCAGGAAAAAAGAACCATAGTTAATCTTTTGCCAGGTATAAATCTTATTACAATTCCATAAAAAACAAAAGGACCTTAGGAGCCGAAACTTTACCTAAAGTCCTTTTTTCTTTTAACTTAAAGCCATCGTTTTATTCACCAGCTGAGATTACAGCCTCATACTTCTCAATAACAGCTTTTTGGACCATGTCGCGCGTCTCCTGGTTTATCGGATGAGCAATATCTTTAAACTCGCCCTCGGGAGTTTTGCGACTTGGCATAGCAATGAAAAGTCCGTTTTGCCCCTCGATAATCTTAATGTCATGAACAACAAAGCAGTTGTCAAATGTCACCGACACAATAGCCTTCATTTTTCCTTCATTTGTAATTTTTCTAATCCTAACATCTGTCACCTGCATAAGTCCATCCTCCATGTTAAAATTTAGTGTTGTTATTTTATATAATTCTCCACTTTTTAATCTTTCCCTTTAGCACTTTTAACAAATTTTTCTTTCCATTTGGGGCATTTTGCCTAATTTTTATGAAATAACCTGAGGGTTGATAGAAAAAGTTATTCTTTTATTTTCGGCATCAAGTTTTTCAAGTATCAAAAGGCTTTTGTAATCTACATCCACAGACTTTTTGTCTTTTGTAGCAATGAGCACTCCAACACCAACCAAGCTTGATTCAAATTCAGAAAGAAGGTCTTTCATTCCTCGCACTGTCCCGCCGCCACGCATGAAATCGTCTATGAATAAAACCCTTGCTCCTTTTTTTATAGCCTTTTTTGCCATTGTCATAGTTTCAATCTTACCTGTCGTACCTGAAATGTACGAAATATTGACAGTTGAGCCTTCTGTGAACTTGCTTGAGTTTCGTGCAACAACAAGCGGTTTGTTGAAATACTGAGCAACATATGATGCAAGAGCAATACCTTTTGCCTCAACAGTGGCAATATAGTCTATTTCTTTTTCTAAAAATAACCTCACAAATATTCTTGCCGCTTTTTTTATAACCTCGGGGTTAAAAACAATGTCGTTTATATATACAAACCCACCTGATACAATTCTCTCGGGATTTTGCAGCTCATTTTTCAAAAAGTTTAAAAATTCTATTTCATCCTCTTTCTTCATGGTAGGAATATAATAAACACCACCGGCAGCACCACTGACTGTTTCAAGCTTCCCCTGGCCTGTCTGCTCAAATATTTGAGAAATTAAATCTATATCCTCACTCAAGGTGGATTTGGCACAGCTGAGTTTATCACAGAAAAAAGTAAGACTAAAAAGCTTCATAGGATTTTGCACAAGAGTGCTTGTTATAAAAATGAGCCGTTCTGATTTTCCAATCTTTTGCACAAAAGACACCTCCAGAACAAATAAAAACCTATTTAACTTATTCAATATTAAATATAATATTATTGAGAATAATTATACCATAACCTCCGAATGATACAAAAATTTTTTGGGCGAACGTTCGATTTAAAAAATATTTTAACAAGTCAGGCAAAAAAGAAGTATAATATAGAATATAGGGGTATTTCAATCTCGAAATTTTCGGGCTGGAGGTAAGTTTTTTTAAAATGAACAAGTATTTTTTCATAGGTATTGGTGGAATATCAATGAGTGCCATTGCTCTTATACTCAAAAATCAAGGATTTTGGGTTGAAGGTTCTGACATGCAGGAAAGCACTACTACAAAGATGTTAAAACAAAATGGAATAAATGTATATATCGGACATGATGAAAGTCATTTAAATGGTGATGAAACTGTAATTTACACTGCGGCAATTTCAAAAGACAATCCTGAACTTTTAGCAGCAAAGAGGATGAATCTGAAAATTTACGAGAGGGCAGAATTTTTAGGACTTTTGATGAAAGATTTTAAAAATGTCATTGCAATCTCAGGAACGCATGGAAAAACAACTACAACCTCTATGATTGGTTATATCCTGAAAAAAGCAAATTATAACCCTACAGTTCTGGTAGGTGCGTTTGTAAAACAGCTGAGCGGAAATTTTGTGATAGGTTCAAAAGAATACCTTGTTGTTGAAGCATGTGAGTACGTAGATAGCTTCTTAAAGTTCAATCCTACAATTGGAGTCATCTTAAACATTGACAATGACCATTTGGACTATTTCAAAGATATAGATTCAATAAAAAACTCTTTTAAAAAGTTCGCACAGAAAATTTCAACTTCAGGGTTTTTAGTAGCAAACTGTGATGATAAAAATGTTAAAGATATCATAAGTCAGCTCAACACACAGATAATTTGTATATCCACAAAAGAAAAAACTGATATTTTTGCCGACAATATCAGCTGTATTGATGGATACTATGAATTTGACGTTAAAAATAAGGACGATGAGACTTTAGCTCATATAAAACTCAACATTCCTGGTTTTCATAACGTCTATAACGCACTTGCTGCATTTGCGGTTGCTTCGAAGCTGGGAGTAGAAAGTATTACAATTGAACATGCTATTTCTGAGTTCTGTGGTGCTTCGCGCAGGCTTGAAAAGGTAGGAGAGTTCGATGGAATATACCTTTATGACGATTATGCTCATCATCCCACCGAAATTAAGGCATCGCTTAATACCCTGAAAAAACTTTCTCAGGGAAAGGTTTTTGCCATATTCCAACCACACACATTTTCAAGACTTAAAAACCTTTTGAACGAGTTTGCCGAAAGCTTAAGTTTGGCTGACAAGGTTATTGTTACAGATGTATATGCTGCACGGGAAAAAAATACTTTCGGAATCACATCCGAAAACCTTTATTTGAAACTTAAAGAAATTGGAGTGGACTGTGAATATATAAGCAGTTTTGAAGATATTGCATCCTATGTAATAAAAGAAGCTAAAAAAGGTGACATTATTGCAACTATTGGTGCAGGTGACATAAATAAATGCATAGATATTATCCTCAAAAAAGTTCCTGTAAAATCATAAAAAATACTGCCTCATTGGAAATTCTGCTTCCAGATGAGGCAGTTTAATTTTTATTTCACTATTAAAAGTTTTTGACCGGGTATAATTTCATCTTTTTCTATCTGATTAAAATCAATGATTTTCTCTACTGTTGTTCTGTATTTTTTTGCTATTTTCCACAGAGTGTCACCTTTCTGGACAGTATAAATGTACACACTTGCAAGCCTTTCATCTTCTTTTTTTATCTCTTCTATAATATCAACGTCGGACAAAATCTCAATTGAAAGTCCTCTTTTTACCCACACTTCAACTGCAAGATGAATCCTCAGTTCAACTTCTGATGTAGAAATAATAGAAAATGATATGTTTTCTATTTCAATATTTGCAAAAGCTCTGTCTGTTTCCTCTACACCTTCCATATCTAATTTTACATCAAAAGGAATTTGCGTGGTTGTATTTTTTATGATATCCTGCGAGTCTTTAGAAAGATAAATTAAAAAGACAACAGCAACACCTTTAATATTTACCTTATCCTTTTCTGGTTTTATAAGATCGATTTCTATTCTTCCAGATACAGAAAAGACCTCTTCAGGTTCGGTAGGCAATAATACTGTGTCTTTTAAAAGATGGACATGCCGACCCTTCCCAACAAACTGCTCTATGCTGAGTAGTTTCTTTGAATCTTTTATCTCATACTCTGTTGAATATACATCAACAATAGGCTCAATAGTTTTTACATCATGAAATGTTATCTCAGCTTCAATAGCTATATCATACTCTATCCTGCGAAGTTCACCTATTTCATCAGTCTTGGGCAAAACCTTGAAGTTTTTGATATAAAATTTAACAATCGGTTCTACATCGTCAGGACTATCTGAAAGTTCAAAATAGTGCTGAATTAATATCTCATGTTCAACCATCTCAATAGGAGTTTGCCCAACATCTGGTGAATAGAGAGTTTTTAAGTCAACTTTTAAGTCAAAGGTAATCTTTTTCCTGTCAAACTTGATATTCTTGTCTGAAAGTCTTGCAAAACATTGCAATATTTCTCTGATTGAAGGTTTGCCCTGAGGAATCTCTAAAATCTCTCTTTTTGAAATCTCTTCTGTTATGCTTCGGGGATTTGAAATTGAAATTTTTTCTTTTAAATACTTTATTGAATGTTCTTCAATGTTGGCAAGATACTCAATAGTAGCTGGTGCTTTTACTAAAACTGTAATTTCTGCAATTGCTTTAGCAGAAAGTTTGCGTGGACTTATAGGAGAACAAAAGGTGTAAATAAGATCATCTTTGACCTCATATGCCATTGCAGGTCTTACTCCCAACATATCGAATGTCTTTGTGAATTCTGCTGAACTTGAAACAGAAGCAACCTTCTTTTGCGGATCAGAGGAGAGATAAATTACTTTAAACTCTATTTCGCCCTGAACAACTACTTTGTCGTTTAAAACCTCAACATTTGTAATCAAAACTTCACTATCAGTCTGAAGAACTTTCACAGCATCCGGTTTTATCTCTGGAAGCAAAATCTCGCCTTCAACAATCACCTTTTGCGAATCTGAGCCATAGACATTAATGTATTCAACCTTTTCAAATCTTTTTTCCAATGCTAAACTTGCCTCCATTTAATGTTTTCTATCTTCTTCATTATAAAATATATGCAAGGATGTCCCGAAAATATGTAAAATAAAAAAGAGCTTATTCTAAAAATTTGTCTTCAGAATAAGCCCTTTTAAGTAGTTGACAAATCAATATTTTTGATTATAATAAAAACGTACAAGGAAAAATTGATAAAACTATTGAGTTTACATAACACTTACCTTTGTATTTGTCTTACAAAGTATAATTTCTACTGTGTTTGTAATAAGATCAGAATAGGTGTATGTTACACACCTGTACTGTTTACATTCTCTGTCAATCGGAAACTTGACAACAAAGATATTTGAATAAGTGTTCTCCAAAATACCTTCAACCTCAATCATTTTTTTGCGTCCTTTATTGGCACGAACTAAAACCTTTTCGCCTTTTAGGGCTTCAATGTCTTTTCTCAGCTGTTGAAGGTGAAGTTTATCAACCACCTTAACATCACTGCCCCTCTACAAATATTTAATTTTCGCAGCTGCATAAAATTTTCTCAATTTTACTATACTTAAAAACATTATTATTATATCATTATTCTTTTTTTTTGTAAATAGAGGGGGTAAATATTATAAAGGGTTTTTAAAAAGTTGTCAAGGACTTAATTTTAGAGTTTTTGTCGAAAATATCGGTTTAAATACAAGCAATTTGTCGTTTTTTCTGTTTTTCTCATGAATAGAGGCATTCTTGATTTTTTTGAGCAATATATTTTTTAGTTTTCTTAATTTTCATAAAGTAAAATTTATATGGCACGTGGTGAAGACATATTTACCACCTAATTTATTACAGAACAGAGAATAAAAAGTCCCCACTTTCTTTAATAAGTCTTCAAGAAGTAAAGTAGGAAATTGAAATACATGGGAGGAGACCAGAATTTTTGAATCTCTAAACTTTTCGAAAGGTGTCCTCCCATTCATTCCTTTACCATTGTGAGGTCTATAAAAATTCCACGTATCCTGCCATTTTTGAGCTCTTGTCATAAATTCGTCTTTTGTTATGCATCTTTCAGCATGAATCATCAAAAAATATTCATCATCTGCTCTATGTGAATTTTCAATTATACCCATCAAGTGTTTTGCTTTTGGTGGAATAGGATTTAGCTCTACTCCCAAAAATGACAACATCTCATTCCACTCCTTTAGCTTTTTTTCGCTCCCACCACAAAACTCTGCTCCATTATCTAATCTTATCCTTATTGGGTTTCTTACATTATGTGTCCTAAGCCATAAAACTACTAATGTTATGAACATAAAACCAAAAGTAGATGAAAGCTCATATGAATAAGCTGTAAATCTTGTCCTTGTAGCAACATCTATCATGTTCCACTCATAACACGGTAGATTGTATTTTATCATGTGCTCATATACTTCTTTTGGGAGGCTTTCTTTGTCTAAAAGATGTTTCGTATCAAGCTGAAATTCAGAAAATGGGATGAGAGACTCATAATCGTAAAGACTTCTTTCTCCCTTTTTCGTCTTTCTTGTCTTTCTCGGCACACTATTTCTTTTGAGAATAGATTTTATCGTGTTTTCACTTATTTTAACGCCATATTTTCTGAATAAATAAAGAGAAAGACGTCTGTATCTGAATCCTGTTTTTTTAGCCTCTTGGATAATGAGATTTTCAAGCTCAGAAGAAAGTTTTTTAGGGCAAGTTTTAGGCTTTCTAGACTTATCCTCAACAGGACCATATACTGCTCTTCTTACAGTGTGTCTTGATACACCTAATATTTTAGCAGTTTTTGATATGTTTTTGTTATTTGCCTCAAATACTTTTCGAATTAATTCTCTGGCCTTTTCAGGAGATATTTTTCTGAGTTCATGATATGGTATAATATTCATAGTAGGCTGCCCTCCCATCCTGGTAGTTTTTTGATGTTTCTTTTGAATGGAATATTACACTTTTTTATTATATCAAACAGGAGGGAGGCAGCCACAATTCTTTTTATGGGCTTTTCATTATTGTTTTCGTACATTCTTTCGCTGTGGTAAATATCTTTACACCTATTCGAGCTTGCTTTTAACTTTCCCATTGTCAAAACTCAAAATATGCCTTATAATAGATAAAGTGAAAAGGGAATAGTAGCGGAGAGATGGCCGAGTGGTCGAAGGCGCACGACTGGAAATCGTGTGTACCCCCAAAAGGGGTACCGAGGGTTCAAATCCCTCTCTCTCCGCCATTTTTATTGGGTTTTGAGTTGGCAAATTATGGAGTGTAATATTTGCATTCTAAAAATCGTGTGAAAAATTTTTATACTTCTTACGTTCACAGAATTAGCGTGAGCAAAGCTTTTGTTTTAGCAATTCAATACTTTCCCTTCAAGGATATCCAGATAGTTATTAACAATTTTTTATTTGAATATTTTGGACAAAAATTTTTCGGTTTTGTCTTCAAAACAATTATTTTTCTTATTCGTAAACTATGATTTTATTTTTGGTTTACTATTTACAATTTCTATGCTATTATTTAAGTGAACTACCATCCACCTGAAGAGGTGGAGGCTTCCTGCTTCATCGGCCAGACTTGCTACTGGGGAGGGAATCCCCAGTAGTAGAGGTCTAGGTCTTCCACAGGCGTAAATTCGGGTGGTCCCCACCCTACTAACCGCTTATATAAACAATCCCATAGTTTCTCAAGTTTCTCGCTGCATTCTCGTCCCTATCATGAATCGTTCTACATTCAGGACATTCCCATACCCTATCCTTCAGTTTTAACTCCTTGTTGATATATCCACATATACTACACATTCTCGAAGATGGGAATGTCTTATCTACCTCTATTACTCTCCTGCCATACCAATCTGCCTTGTATCTAAGATATTCTAAAAACTTTGACCATGAACTATCAAGAATGTGTTTGGATAATCTTGTTTTTGATAGTCCTTTTACGTTCAAACTTTCGACCACCACGACTTGGTTCTCGTCTATGATGGTCTTGGAAAGTTTATGCAAAAAATCTTCCCTTGCATTTTTTACATACTCATGCTCTTTTGCAAGCCTTTTTCTTGCTTTCTCCCAGTTTTTAGAGCCTTCCTCCTTCCTTGACAGTTGCCTTTGTAGTCTTTTTAGTCTTTTTTCAGCTTTGATAAGATATTTCGGATATTCAACCTTCAAAGTTCCTGTGTCATTTGCAATTGTTGCAAAACTTTTCAAACCTAAATCTATCCCGCCAATAAAATTCTTTGGCTCTTTTACCTCATTTCTTGGGTCTTGTACATCTACAAGTATACTTACATAGTATTTGTCTGCTTTCGTTTTTACAACTGTTGCAGATTTTATTTCCCCTTCAAACTTTCTGTGAAATACTGTTTTTATTCCACTTTTTATCTTTGGCAGGTAAATAAAACCTTTTTCAAAATCTACTCTAATTGTTTCATTGCCATTTTTGAGTCGCTGGTTGTTTGTTGTGTATGACTGCTTATCTTTCTTTTTCTTGAACTTTGGCATTCTAAAATGTTTCGGGTTTTTGAAATGGTTTCTGAACGCCTTTTCCTGCTCAAGTTGAACATTTGCAAGTGCAAGACTGTCTGCTTCTCTCAGGAAAGGGTATTCCTTTTTATATCTTGCTGGAGTTATCCTTGGAATCTTTCTACCCTGTCTTAAGGTTTCAAGCTTTTCTTCTAACATCTTGTTCCATACAAATCTACAACAACCAAATGTCTTTTCAAAGAATTCTTCCTGTGCTTCAGTTGGATATATTCGATACCTATATGCTTTCAACATTTTCTTTTCTCACCTTGACTTTCAATGTATTTTCTAATTACTTCAACTGGGGCACCACCACTTGTCAGTAAACAATAACTTCTTGACCAAAAATATTCCTTCCATAGTTTTTGCTTAATTTCAGGAAATTCTTTTTTTATAAGCCTTGAAGAGGCACTTTTATAAGCATTTATAAACTTGGAAAGTGGTGTTGTAGGAGTTGCCTTGAACAAAACATAAATAGAGTCCTTATCATGATTCCACTCAATCAAGGTTATGTTGTAATTGGGTTGAATGTACTCAAAAATTTCTTTTAGTCTTTTTGAAATTTTCTCATCTATCACATCTCTTCTGTATTTTGTCACTAAAATCAAATGGTAGTAGAGAAGAAATACTGAATGTTTATTTGAGTCAAATTTCATAATCATCACCAGTTTTATTATATACCGAAACTTAGCTTGTTGAATAAAAATTATTGCCAATAGAGTAATAAAAAGATAATAATTATTGATTCCATTCATAAGCAAAAGAAAATTTTTTGCCTTCTAATTTTCTGAGAAACTGTTCAAACAAAAAAGTAATTAGTATCCAATCGGTATGCCTTTTGTAACTTTTAAATCCTCTTAACCTAATATTCTCAAGGTTATACTCACCTTTCAACTTGCTAAAAAGTTTTTCTATTTTCATCCTGAGTTTATATAACTTCTTACCTTCTTCTGTACCTAAAAATTTTATATTCTCTGCCCTAAATCTATTTTTTACGTTTTCCTCATTTCTCATATTCCTTCTATTTACCCCTGCTACAAATTTTATTTCAAGTCTATTTGCAATATCAAACCATCTGTTACAGTCATATCCTGCATCCGCTAATAATATCTTCGAATTGTAATTCCATGCCCTGTACAAAAGTTCTTCTTGAGTAGAGTCATGTTTGTTTGCTGTAGTTAAAATCCAGAAAAGTGGAATCACTTCTTCTTTCCCTGTACACAAAAGATGTAATTTATATCCTTTGTAAAAACCTATAGTAACATGTATTCCTATCTTTGCTTCTTTGTCTTGCTTTGAACTTCTCAAAGGTGTTGAATCTACTATCGTTATGGATACATCTGGATTAATTTCTGCTATTAACACGTCTCGGATAGCTTGCAATAAATCCTCTTCTATTTTTGCTGCTAATTTTGCTATGTATGAATAATCTGGACTTTTTTCTAATCCTATGCTCTTTTTGAACTCTGTATCTTGATTTATTCTGTATTCTAATTCCCTAAAACTTGCTATTCCTCTTTTGACCTTGTAAACTAAACAAGCTATTATTTGAAACAAACTAAATTTCCTTGGTCTGCCTCTTTTACTGTTTTTCCTTCTTTGGACTGTAGTTTCTGCAATCTTTTTTATTATGCAAAGGAGCTTTAAAAATTTTTCATTTTGTGCTTTAATAATTTTAGACATTTCTTTATTCCCCCTTGTGTGTTGGTTTGGTCTTTACAAATTAAAATTATATCACAAGGGGGATTTTTTTACCCATTACTGTATCTGTCTAATATGGTTATCTCTTTTATTCAACAACCTATATACCGAAACTGAATATTTATCAACCGCAATTCATCTCCATCTTATACACGATGGAGACTTCTTGCGGAATGTTCTGTTAAACATTTTTGCTCGGAGATGATTTAGTTGCTGAATTTTCTTCAATCAGTTCAATTTGTTAAAGAAGTTGAAAAAATGATAGTTGAGTATGAGAGAGATATTAATTTCAATGATGCAATTATACTTTATGAAATCGCAAAACATGATGCAGAACTGATAATAAATCTTGCCAATAATATAAAACAACATTATTTTAAAAATACAATTGAGCTTTGTTCCATTTATCCTGCAAAGGTAGGACTTTGTTCGCAAGATTGCAAGTTTTGCTCTCAGTCTATTCATCACAGCTGTTCAATTGAGATAAAAAATCTTGCTATGCTTGATGAGGTAATAGAGTATCTTGAAAATATAGTATCTTTCCCAGTAAAAAGATTCTCCTTAGTCACAAGCGGAGAAAGGCTTAATGATTTAGAATTTGAGAAAATCTTAGAGATCTATTCATATATCTCAAAAAATTATAACATTCTTTTGTGTGCATCCCTCGGCTTTCTTACTCAAGAAAGGGCTAAAAAATTATTGAAAGCTGGGGTTGTAAAATATCATAATAATTTAGAGACATCCAGCACATATTTTAAAAATATCTGTTCCACCCATACTCAGCAGCAAAAGAAAGAGACTTTAAAAATTGCAAAAGAGATAGGACTTCAAATCTGCAGCGGTGGAATAATCTCAATGGGTGAGGACATGATTGAAAGAATCAAGCTTGCTTTTGAGCTAAGAGAACTCGATGTTGACTCTGTTCCAATTAATATATTGAACCCAATAAAAGGCACACCTTTTGAAGATATGAAGATAATAGACCAAAACGAAATTTTTATTACTCTGGCACTATTTAGGATTATACTGCCTAAAAAGACTATTCTTCTTGCAGGCGGAAAGGAAAATGCACTTGGAGATATGGAAATAATGGCTTATGAATGTGGGATAAACGGTTGTATGGTTGGGAACTATCTTACAACAAAGGGTATGGAAATAAGAGAGAAGATTGAAATGTTGACAAAAAGAAAAAATTCCATTAACATATTCATATCAAAATCCTGAAAAATTGAATAATTAGCTTAATGCTTTACCTATCAAGCAGGTGCTGCCGTTTGGGCGGCTTAATAGGGAAAGCGGTGAAAATCCGCTGCAGCCCCCGCTACTGTGAGCACTGACAAGCCCTCAAAAAGTTTTTGCCACTGGAAGGTTTGGGTTCCTATTTTGAAAGTGGAGCTTACCTTCTGGGAAGGCAGAGAGGGTGCGAATGAAGTGCGAGCCAGGAGACCTGCCTGCTTGAGATGCCTTGTACTGTCTTCGGTGGGAAGCACAGTCAAGGTGGTAAAGACCAGGGGTGTATTTTATCCTTTTTTAAAGATTTGCTATACTTTGTTTTTAAAAGCCTTTTGTTCTTTTTGAGAAGTGTTCAAATATACAAAAGCTTTTAAAAAACAGTATTAATGGGTCTTTACTGCCTTGATGAAATTTGAGTATTTTTTGCTGGCAGTAAAGACCCATTTTGTTTTTTGACAGCAGCTAAAATTTTTTCAAGGAGGTTGAAACTGTAAGATGATTTCAGTTGTCGGTTTCCCAAGAATAGGACAGAACAGAGAGCTCAAAAAGTGGGTCGAAAGTTATCTTGACAAAAAACTTTCAAAAGAAGAACTCATTCAAAACTCAAAAAACTTGAAAAAGACTCACTGGCAACTTCAAAAAGAGTATGGTGTTGACCTGATACCATCAAATGATTTTTCATTTTATGACACTTTTTTAGACCATGCAATGCTAGTAGGCTCAATACCCGAGGAATACAAGGTGGTTTTCTCAGATGATCTCAAGCTCTACTTTGCGCTGGCAAAGGGGTATCAAGACCAAAACATTGACCTTAAAGCTTTGCCTATGAAAAAGTGGTTCTTTACAAATTACCACTATCTTGTACCTGAAATCAATGAAAATACAAAATTTGAACTTGCATCAACAAAACCTTTTGATGAATTTGTCGAAGCACTTTCAATAGGAATTAAAACAAAACCTGTGATAATCGGTGCTCTTACTTTTTTAAAGCTTTCTAAAAAATCAAATGTGGATATGTATGATAAATCTTTATGGGAAAAACTGCTTGATGTATACATTCAAATACTAAAAAGGTTTGAAGAGTTAGGTAGTGAGTTTATTCAAATAGATGAACCAGTACTTGTCACAGATTTGAATGCAAAAGATATAGAATTTCTTGAAAACTTTTACCGCAGCCTTCTTCTTCAAAAAGGTAAGTTAAAGGTAATTCTTCAAACCTATTTTGGAGATGTCAGAGACTGCTTCGAAAAGATAATCATGCTTGACTTTGACGCAATCGGGCTTGACTTTGTTGATGGAAAGTTCAATGTAGAGCTAATTAAAAAATTTGGTTTCCCACAGGAAAAGCTTTTATTTGCCGGGGTTGTAAATGGCAGAAATGTGTTTAAAAACAACTACAAAAACACCCTTGAGCTTTTAAATATGCTCTCCTCCTTTGTTGACAAGAAAAACATTGTAATTTCAACATCATGTTCCTTACTCTTTGTGCCATACTCTTTGAAGTTTGAAACACAGCTTGACAGCAATAAAAAGAAGTTTTTGGCATTTGCTGAGGAAAAGTTAAAAGAGCTATCTGAACTGAAGCTTTTATTTTCTCAAGATAATTTTTCTGCAAACAGCATCTATGTTCAAAACATTCAGCTTTTTGAAGAGCTGAATAAAAACAAACTATCAGATGTCAGCACAGCTGTAAATAATCTTACAGACGATGACTTTGAAAGAAAACCGCGTTTTGAAGAGAGAATCAAGCTTCAAAAAGAGGTTTTGAACTTACCACAGCTTCCGACAACAACAATTGGGTCATTCCCGCAAACCCAAGATGTAAGGTCCGCTCGAGGCAAACTTAAAAAAGGTGAGATAACATTTGAAGAATATGAAAGCTTTATAAAATCCAAAATTGAAAGGGTAATAAAGCTTCAAGAAGAAATTGGGCTGGATGTGCTTGTCCATGGTGAATATGAAAGAAATGACATGGTAGAGTTTTTCGGTGAAAAGTTGGAAGGGTTTTTAATCACTCAAAACGGCTGGGTTCAGTCATATGGTACAAGATGTGTAAAACCTCCTATAATATTTTCTGACATTAAAAGAAAAAAATCACTCACTGTGGAATATATAAAATACGCACAAAGCTTGACTTCAAAACCTGTAAAAGGAATCCTGACAGGACCAGTGACAATTCTTAACTGGTCATTTGTTCGTGAAGACATTCCATTGAAAAATGTAGCTTTTCAATTAGCTCTTGCAATAAAAGAAGAGGTTTTGGAGCTTGAAAAAGAAGGTGTAAAGATCATTCAAATTGATGAGGCAGCACTGATTGAAAAACTTCCTTTGAGAAAATGTTATCACAAAGATTATTTAGATTGGGCAATAAAAGCATTCAGGCTCACATGCTCAAAAGTAAAACCCGAAACACAAATTCACACTCACATGTGCTACAGCAACTTTGATGAACTTTTAGATGAAATTGCAAAGATGGATGTTGACGTTATAACATTTGAAGCTGCAAAATCTGATTTTACCTTGCTTGACAGTATAAACAAAAGTAATTTAAAGTCAGAGGTAGGACCAGGGGTGTTTGATGTCCACTCTCCAAGGATTGTATCAAAGGAAGAGATGAAAAAGCTTATTTTAAAGATGATAGAAAAGGTTGGAAAAGACAGGTTGTGGGTAAATCCTGACTGTGGTCTTAAAACCAGAAAGGAAGAAGAAGTTTTGCCCACCTTGCAAAACATGGTTCTGGCAGTGTGGGAAGTCAGAAATAACTTATAACAAGTCTTCCTCCTCACATAATAAAGAAGGCTGGGAAAATGCTTTTTGCAAAAGTCCCAGCCTTTTTTATACTTTTCTGTACTTTTTTCTAAACTGGTTGGGCGTCATATTGCAAAGTTTTGCGAAGCACTGGATAAAATAGTCTGTGTCGTTGTACCCAACTGCCTGCGAGATTTCGTATATCTTCATATTAGTTGATATCAAGAGCCTTTTTGCTTCTTCAACGCGTATCTTTTGCAGATAAGAATTAAAATACATCCCGTAATGCTTTTTAAAAAGCTGACCCAAGTACACAGGGTTTAGATAAAATTTTTGCGCAACAGATTTTAGCGTTAGGTTCTTGTTATAGTTTTCCTTTATATACTTTTCAAGCTCACTCATGATACCGTTAGATAGGCTTGTTTTCCACTGTCTGAACTTATTTAGTATCCCTTCACAAAACTTTAACATGTTCTTTTCTATTTCCTCAACATTTGAAAATCCCAGCTTCAAGCCTGAAAAATACTCTATTTCATCTTCTAAATTGAGTCCTATCCTGCTAAAATAAGAGCTTATAGATACTAAAATAAAGCTCAAATACGATTTTATAAAGTCAAGCTGGTACCTTCCTTGTTTAATATCTTCTATCATTTCTTTAATTATCTTCTGCAGGTTCTGGTTATCCTCTTCTTCAATAGCCAAAATGAGTTTTTTGTCATATTCCTTTGAATACAAAATCTCTTTTGAATTGGGCAGGCTACTACTATAAAATGTAATTCCTGTCTGATTGTAAAAAAGTGCAAAGTTTAAAGAGTAAGCTGCCTCGTAAATGGCATCAAAAAACTGAGCTTGTTTTGAAATCTTTCTTGAAAAAGCAAACACAATCTCTGTTGCAAAGTCAACCATATTTTTTATGCTTTGGTATGCCTTTCTTATGTCCTCTTCAGAGGTTGCAACTACATAGTATTTGCCTTCAATCTCTGAAAATTCATACATAAGCCCCTCTTTTTTAAGTAGTTCAAAACATCCTTTTATCTTCGACAATATATTTTCTATCCTCTCATCAAAAAAGAGATTCAACCAATTTGACATTTCTTTAAAATAAACTATTCCAACATAAAATCCATTTTCTATCTTGATGTTGCTACTTTCTATCGTTGCTTTAAAGCTTCTCTCAAGTGTAAGCAGGTTGTCGCCTTCATTAATTAACTCTCGCTTTTTGAGTTTTGACTTTACTTTAAGTAGCGTATCAACAAGCTCTTCTTCTTCAATTGGCTTCAATATATAATTGACAACACCATGCTGGATAGCTTTTTTCGCATACTCAAAATCTGCATACCCGCTGATGATTATCACTTCAGGCGGATTTTTTAACTCATTTTTTACTTTCTCTATAAGATCAAGACCACTTAAAAGCGGAATCTTGATGTCGCTGATGAGCACGTCAACCTGTACCTTTTTCAAAAACTCAAAGGCAGTAACTCCATCCTCTGCCTCGCCCACTATCTCAAACCCTAATTCTTTCCAGTCAATTAGGTTTTTTAGCCCTTCTCTCATAAACACCTCATCTTCAACTATCAATACTTTGTACAGCATCTTCAAAGTCCCTCTTGTCTGGAATTTTTATCACAACTTTTAATCCCCCAAGCTCGCCTCTCAATATCTCAAAGCTAAAATCCTTGTCATAAAATAGTTCAAGCCTCCTAAAAACATTTTTAAGCCCCACACTACTTGCCTTGTCAGATGAAAGTCCTTTTATTGAGCGCAAAAGCTCCGCTAACTTTTCATCTTCCATGCCTTTTCCATTGTCCTCAACATGTATTGATATCATATCACCTTCTTTGAAAACCTTGACCACAATCCTTCCTTCACCTTTACTATTTTCTACCCCATGAACACATGCGTTCTCAACAAGAGGTTGTATGGTCATTTTTGGTATCTTTGTTGACTTTATGTTTTCGTCTACCTTGACCTCAAATTTTAGCTTTTCCCCGAACCTGTACTTTTGTATCTCAAGGTAGTCATAAATAGCCGAAACTTCCTCTTCAATGGTTATAAGGTCATATTCCCACCTTATACTTCGTTTTAAAAGTTTTGCAAGAAGTTTTATGGCATTTGCTGTCTCAAACTCTTTTTTGAGCATACTTCTCATGCGGATTGTCTCTAAGGTGTTAAAAAGAAAATGAGGATTTATCTGGCTCTGAAGCGCATTTATCTCTGCTTGTTTTTTCTCCAAAGCCAGTTCTTTTTGTTTAAGCTCATATTTTATTTCCTTCTCAAGTAGCTCTTTTATCTTTTGTGCCATGATATTAAACTCTTCTATAACCTGACCTATCTCATCTTTGCCAGCTTCAATATTGATACTTTCAAACTGTTGTTTTCTTGCCTTTTTGATGTGCTTTGCTAAAACTGAAAGTCTATTTACTACCGAATTTACTATTAAAAAAAGTGCAAAAAACGCAAGCATAAAACATAAAAGCACAATTGCAATGTAATTTCTCTGATGCTCAAGCAACCTCTTTGATATTCCACTATTGTCAGTTGTAACAATAAATCTCCAGTTTTCAAAATAAGGAAGTTCTGTTGATAGCAGCTTATCAAATACAACAGTTTGATTTTTTTCTTCTTTCAAAAGATTGCTTAGTCTTTCAACCTGATTGTAATACAAAAGGTCACTAAAATATACTATACCTTTCTCATCTGCTATAAATATGTGTCCATCTTTAAAAGTGCTCAAAATACTGTTAAGATACACCCTGTTCAGGTCAATTCTCAAAAACTTTTTAATTGGACTAGGCTGGTACTTGGGCACATATTGCTCATAAAAGTTGAGATTTAGCATAATAGAAACATACGGTTTTTCATTCTCAAGACCACTTAGTACATAGAGATTTTTGCCCTCTTTTTCTCCTTTTTGAAAAAACTTTTTATACTCCTCTGTTAAAAACGCAAGTCCATCTGCATTGAGTATGGTAGGATTGTCACAGTATATGGTTATTTGCGAAATCTGCGGATAGAGTATTCTTGCGTTCTGAAGTATTGGTTTTATGTTCTTCTCATACGTATCATAAAATTCCTCAACGGACAAATACCGGGTATTTATAGTCTCAATTACTCTCGGGTCTGAATATATGGTATACGCAAGATTGATTGCAAGCTCAACGACTTTCTTGAAATTCGAAATTGTCATATTTGACGCATTTTCAATCTGGCCGTGGAGCCTATCGTTTATATAAAAATCAATCTGCGAGATAAATTGGCTGCTCAAAATTAAAAGGGGAATAAAAACAAACATAAAAAATATGGAAAATATCTTCTTAAACAGGGGAATATCATTTATAATCTTAATTACTCTGCGCATAAATCTTTCCTCTTCTTTTTATGCTAAGAGGATATTGATTTAATTATAACACACTCTTCTTCACTCTTTTATACTACCAATTGTAAGACCGTGTATGAAATATCTTTGCAGGAACGGATAAACAAAAAGTATAGGCAGTGTTGCAACTATTGTCATGGTTGCTCGGATAGCAGTTGGTGTTACAGTCCTACCAGAAGATGTAAGTGATGCTGAAAAGTCGGGGTTTGTTGATGCAGATTGCACAGATTGCAAGATCTTTTGAAGCTCAAACTGCAAAGTAGAAAGCTCTGGTTTCCCGGAGTTATACAGGAAGGTGTCAAACCATGCATTCCACTGTCCAACTGCAACCCAAAGGGTAACAGTTGCTAAAACAGGAAGGCAAAGCGGCATTATTATCTGGAACAGAATCCTGTATTCGCTTGCACCGTCAATCTTAGCTGATTCAATGAGACTTTGAGGAAGCCCGTCTATATAGCTTCTTATAACAATTATATTGAATGCACTTACCATACCAGGCAAAATGTATACCCAGAACGTTCCAACAAGATGAAGATTTTTCATAAGAAGATATGTGGGAATAAGACCGCCGCTAAAATACATTGTAAACACTATAACTCTGGAAATAAACTTTCTGAATATATAGTCCTTTCGGCTGATTCCATACGCAACCATCAAACATGAAAGAACATTTGTGATGCTCCCTATAACAGCTCTCAAAATTGATACAAGCGTTGCATGGTATATGTCAGGATTGCTGAGGATAACTCTATAGTTGTTAAGTGTAAATTTCCTAGGCCACAGATATATTCCACCTCTTATGGAATCAAGCGCATCGTTAAGAGAAATAGCAAGTATATTCCAAAAAGGATATAAAGTTGTAATCATCACGATTATCATGATTGTATATACCACAATATCAATGACTAAATCCTCTGCTGCCCTGTACTTTGCTGACGTTTGCACCTCAAAAACACCCCTTAATAAAGATTTTTAAAATACTCTTTCACCTTCGCCAATCTTGGATGCTATCTTGTTTGCAGTTGTAACCAAAATCAGGCTCACAACTGAGTTGAAAATACCAGCTGCTGTTGCATATGACCATCTTCCACTGCCAATACCATATCTTAATATGTATGTCTCAAGGATATCTGAATAGTCCAGGGTTGACGGCCTTTGTAAAAGGTACATTTGTTCAAAGCCAGCGTTCAAAATCCAGCCGACGTTCATTATAAGAAGAATCTTAACTGTAGGTAGAATGCCTGGCAAGGTTATATACCATATTCTCTTTAGCCTGCCCGCACCGTCTATACTTGCAGCCTCATAAAGCTGCGGGTCGATGTTTGTCATTGCAGCCAAGTATATAATTGCGTTCCAGCCCATCTCTTTCCAAACCTCAGTAACTGGTGCTATGAACCAGAAATATTGAGGTTCGCCTAAAAAATTAATTGGTTCTTTTAGAATATGGAATTTGACAAGAAGTTCGTTTATTATTCCATAGTCAGGTGAAAGCAGTGTGTATATAATATTTGCTGCTACAACCCATGAAACAAAGTGTGGAAGATAGGAAATTGTCTGCACTGTTCTTTTAAATAGCATGTTTTTAATCTCATTTAGAAGTATTGCAAATGTTATAGAAGACAAAAAGTTGAATATTAGTTTCAAACAGCTTATGACCAGGGTATTTCTAAGCGCCTGGAAAAAATAAACGTCTGAAAATAGGTCTGCAAAGTTTTTAAATCCAACCCACTCTGAATTTTGAAAACCAAGATAAGGTTTGTAGTCTTTGAAAGCTAATAGCCAGCCCCACAGGGGAAAGTAGTTAAAAATCAGCACCATAATTAAAAAAGGAAATGTAAGAACAATTAGCTGGCGCTGGTTATAGATTGTTGAAAATAATCCTTTCTTAGATGACTGCATCTGCCTTTTCCTCCTTAAAAAGCTTGTAGCGTCAATTAAACTAAATACTCACGGAACACCTTTAAAATTTAGGTGTTCCGTGAGCTTTAAAATTGCTGAATTCCAAAACACCAATTAGTTCCACTCTTTGAGTCTTCTCTGAATCTCTTTTTGTCTAAAGTCAATTACCTTCTTGAGAGGAATGTTCTTCATCTTGTTGAGGTATTCATTCCAGATCTTATCGTACTCACCCGGTTTTGCCATTATTGCTTTTGCAATATATCTTCTCTGCAAGTCATCAGCCTGGTTCTGGATTGCCTGCAGGTCGTCTGGAAGCTTGATATCCCAGCCATATCCGTACGGTGAGTTCCATGTTGGTGAGAACAAGTCTTTGAACGACTTAATCTTATAAGCTTTCAAAACTTCCTTTTCATATGGCTTATACCTTTGTTCTAATGCCTGCTCTGAATAGTCCCAAGAAATCTTTCCGCTCTTGTCTGAATATGTCCAGTCAAACGGTGGTCTTGGGAATGCAAACCAGATATTTCCGCCAATGCCCTGTTTCTTTCTGTAATCTGGGTTCATGTAGTTTTGAATCTGCTTTGCATCTTTATACATCTTTCCATTCTTTACATAGTAGTCCTGGCCTTGGATACCCCAGTTGATGAGTTTCAAGATATCCTCGCCAGCCATTCTGTCCAAGAACTTGAACGCTGCAATCGGGTCTTTGCACTTCTTTGTAATTGATATTCCGGCACCTGTTCCCATTGTAACTACGTTGTATCTATCTCTCTTTACACCTTTCTTGAGCACTGGCATTGCAATCGGAATTCTGTCGTAAAGTCCTTGTTTTTCAAGAGAATCTATTGCAGATTGTATCTGCCATCTTTCATCATAAAAACCAATAACTCTACCAGAGGAAATCTTTGCTAAATACTGGTCATAGTTTTGTGAAAACATTTCTTTGTCAAGAAGACCTTCGTTCCACATCTGGTTGAGTATCTTGTAATATGTTTTTGCATATGGTATTGTATAGCTGTCTTTTACAACACCTGTCTTTTCGTCAATAAGCCAGCCACCATCGTTCGGATAACCTTCAAGCCTAAGCGGCTGTTGCATCAGTACATATATTCTCCAGCTGTCAGTAAGCGCTGTAAAAGCTATTGTTGGTTTGCCATTGTATGTTGGATGTTTTTTGACAGCGTCTTTTACAATCTTGAAATATGTGTCAATATCTCTTACAACTGGCCATTTGTTCTCTTTGAGAACGTATATAGGTAGCCAGAACCCAGCAAATGAATAGAGCGGGTCAGACTCTTCTCTGAAAGGTGTAAGATAGTAAATGTGTCCATCCTTTGGATATTTGAGTTTTTTGAGTGCTTTTGTATCATACCATTTCTTGATGTTCTTGCCGTACTTAGCAATGTAATCATCTAAGGGAACTAAAGCTCCTGCTTCAATAAACTTGTTTACAACATTGTGTGCATTGATTAAGTCCGGCAAGTCGCCACTTGCAAGCATGATACCTGCCTTTGTTTCCTCGTCGCTGCCGACAATAAATTCAAACTGGAGCCTTACACCTGTGAGCTCTTCAACCTTTTTACCAACTGGCGTCTTCCACACATCAACCGGTTCTGCATTAGAATCACCCCAGTAAATCTTAAAAACTATTGGGTTTTTGGACGCTGCTACTGCCTTTGTTGGAGCGCTTAAAAACCCTGGAACAATGATGGTCATCAAAAAGACAATAGCAATCAGTAAAGCAACTCTTTTTTAAACATAAACCATCCTCCTTTTCAGAATGTAATTTTTGTATAGAAAAACTGCAAAACAACTACATATTCATTATAAAATTTGTGGTGCATATTTAACAACCCGAGAGATTTAATATTTTATACTGTAGATTTTATATTTTTACTTTACCAGTAAATAAACTGATTGTAAGTTTAAAAAAATATAATAAAATTAAAAAGGCCAGCAACTTTGTTTTGCTGCCGGCCTTTCTTTGTATGTTTTTATCCTCAATATTTTTGTTATTCCTGGCTTTCTCTCTTGAGAAGTTCAATTATATCCTGAACATAAGCAAATGCAAGGTTCACGACAGTGTCAGCACCACCATAGTAAATTGCAAGTCTTCCTGTATTAGCATCACAAAGTGTCGCGCATGGGAATGCTACGTTTGGAACATCTCCAACACATTCATAATATTCTTGTGGTGAAAGAAGATAAGATTTTGATCTTGCTTTTACAATCCATGGTTTTTCCAAATCTAAAAGCGCTGCGCCAAAGCTGTATACATAACCGTTGCATGAAAGAAGTACACCGTGATAAATTAACAGCCATCCTTCACTTGTCTCAATTGGTGTAGGACCTGCCCCTATTTTGAGCGACTGCCAAGGAGTATAGCCTGCTGACATTACATGTCTGTGGCAACCCCAGTGAATCATATCAGGGCTTTCGCTATAAAATATATCGCCGAAAGCTGTGTGCCCCGTATCCGATGGGCGGGATAGCATAGCGTATTTGCCGTTTATCTTTCTTGGGAAAAGCACACCATTTCTGTTGTATGGCAAAAATGCATTTTCAATCTGATAAAACTTTTCGAAGTCGAATGTATAGCCAACACCAATTGTCGGTCCATGATAGCCATTACACCATGTGATATAATACCTGTCTTCTATAAAAGTTACTCTTGGGTCGTATTTATACTCACTTACAAGCGGGTCTCTTGTCTGCTGGATGAAGTTGATTGGTTCATCGTCAATCTCCCAGTTGTAACCATCCTTGCTAAAACCACGTCTGATGTTCATTCTTCTTGCCCTGTCATCTACTCTAAAAACACCTGCAAACCCATCTTTGAACGGAACCACCGCGCTGTTGAAGATGCTGTTTGCATCTTTTGCCTGATTTCTCTTGATAATTGGGTTGTGTTTAGACCTCCAGACAATATCCTTACAGTCTTTTGGTCTCTCTTCCCATGGCATGTTTGGAAGTGATTGCCCAACAATTTTAATATCCATATAGTTCCTACCTCCTATTTTTTATGTATTTGTATGTGAATTTAAAATTTTTACTTGACCATGTTAACAAAGTGTTATTTCAAAGCCTTGACAGACTCTCTTATGATAATCTTGCCTTTTATGAGCATTTTGCCATAATGTTTTTCCCCTTGCTTTATTTTTTCAACCATCATTTTGGCTGTTCTTCTGCCCATCTCTTCCAAATTCACGCGGACTGTAGTAATTTTGGGTTGTGAGAGCACTGCATGGAGACTGTCATCAAATCCCACCACTGAAACATCATCCGGCACCTTATATCCACTTGATTTGAGCTTTTCGATTGTAATATAAGCAGTCTTGTCACAGTTGCAAACAAATGCCGTCGGAAGGTTTTTAGGTAATGTAATATCTATGAAATTGTTGTTGTCATCCCTGTCTTTTATTATCCAATCTTTATTGAGTTCTATCTTGTTCTCCAAAAGTGCCTTGTAAAAGCCCAGGAACCTGTCCTGGATACTGCTTGTTGCATAGATGTTTCCTACAAATCCAATTTTAGTGTGACCCTGCTCTATTAGCATGTTAGTTATCTCGTATGTTGCGTAAAAGTTGTCTGTGATGACACAGTCAACGTTAAACTTGTCACAGTAAAAGTCTAAAAATACTGTCGGGTAGTTGTAATTTAAAACTTTCTGAATGTAGTCATGACTCATTTGACCCAAAATAACAACGCCGTCTACCTTCTGTTCCAGAAGCGCGTTGGGGACAGATAGCTCGTTTTCATCTGACTGGCTTATGATGTTGAAGGTTGTTGTAAAGCCAAGCTTCTCTAAACTGTTTGAAAGATGCTTGTAAAGGTCTATGTAGAAATAGTCGTCTTTGCCATAATACTTTTCTGACGATATCACACCGATGGAATACGTTAGGTTTTCTCTTAGCATCCTGCCCTTTGCATTGTAGATGTAACCCATCTCCTGGGCAGTCTTTATAATCTTCTCTTTTAAGGATGAACTAATATCAGGACTGTCTTTGAGAGCTTTTGACACTGTTACTTTGGAGACACCAAGCTTTTCAGCAATGTCTTTCATGGTAACTCTCTTGTCCATGGTCTTTTTATTCCCCTTCAAATTAGGCTTTACAAGCCTTTTCTTTTTTACTTTCTATTATACTTTATTTCTTTGTAACTTTACAGGAGCAAGCTTGAAATTTTTAACCAACTCTCTTTATTATCTCCAAACACATTCTACCATTGTGATATGGGCACTTCCACGGCTCAACAATTGGCATCTGTACAGGGTTTAGATTTTCATCTACCTTCCATAGCCACTCAGAGTTTTTTCTTTTGTCAACAAGATATTCTTTTATGAACTCCCATGTCTTGATGGCTGCATCTAAATATTTTTCCTCTTTTGTCTTTTGATATGCATTGAAAAATCCAACTACTGTCTCTGCCTCAACCCACCAGATTTTGCTTCTGTCAACTCTGTCCTCTACCTTCTCGTTTATAAGGCTTTTCCCATCAAATGCTTCTTGTAAAGTTACTTGCGCAACCTCTAATGTGAGCTTTTCAACCTCCTCTTTTAATTTTTCATCCCTCAAATACTTAGCAGTTTCATCCAAAAGCCAGCTTGCTTCAATGTCATGTCCATATGATACTGCCTTTATAAGTTCATTCCAGTTATCATCACAGAATACTTTAAAGTGCCCTGTGCCTTTTTTATAAATCTTCTCAACAAAGAGTCTTACAAGCCACTCAAGCGCCTCATACACATCATCAAGCTTCAAAACCTTGTAAAGGTTTGTGTAGCTCTCCAGTACATGAAGATGCGTGTTCATTGTTTTTGAGGCAATTACTCCATTTTCGCTCAAAAACCTGTTTTCTTTTTCTTGCCAGTTTCTTTCAAACTGTTCTGTGTATCCATTTTCCCTTTTGCATCTTGTCTCTAAAATCTCGAAAAGTTTTCTTGCCAAAAAAAGAGCTTCTTTATCACCGGATGCTTCATAGTACTCAGAAAGCCCGTATATACCAAAAGCTTGAACATAAACATGTTTTGTCACATCAACGGGCAAACCTTCAAGGGATACACTCCAGAAAAGTCCTTCATAGTCTTTGTCCCAAAACTTGTTTTTCAAAAATTCAAACGCATGAAAAGCCAGCTCTTTGCATTTTTCACTTTTCAGCACATTGTAACATGCTGAGAAAAACCACAGCATCCTTGAGTTTAAAATACAACCTTTTTGAGCTTTCTTGTTAATATTGAGATTAAAGTCCATATATCCATAGTAGCCGCCAAATTCGTCGTCCTTTAGACTTTGCCAAAATGGTATTATCTTTTCTTCAAGATGACTTTTTAGCTCCTTTTTAAAACTGGTAATATCCATTTTCTACCTACCTTCTCAAAAGTTTTACAAATGGGTTACTTAATCGTTCACTTTATATTTCTATATTAATTGTTTTTTTATATCCTGTCAACGGTTTTTTAAAAAGAGCTTATCCTAAGGCTAAAGCCGGACAAGCCCTTTAAAAAGGCTTATTTATATTTTTTAAAATCCTACTTGAAAAGAAAGGTCAAAACTGCTTTGAGAAGTTCCTGGAAGTTATTATCTAAAAGCCCATCTTCTCTGTGAGCAGGTGTAAGTGCAACCACTTTGCCCTTTCCAAAATTGTGCCACCATCCTGCAATTGAACTGCCGTCCTCTGATTCAGAGTAAAGATAGATGTTGGTATTGTCTTTGTCGCAAAAAACAAAATAGTGTTCATCCATAATTTCAAAATCAAATCCTCTGCCATCAAAAGCAGCTTCATGGGAAGAGTGATATCTAACAGGCTTTTGCTTATCTGGATGAAACTTAAAATACCCTCTCACAAGTTTGCAAAACTCTCCTTCTTCAGGGTATGAGGCAAGTCCTGAGTGCCATACAAAAAGCCTTCCTCCACCTTCAACATACTCTTTTATTCTCTTTTCCATCTTCTCTGTCATCCAGCACTCTATAATCTCATCCTGTGGATTTATCCTGTTTTCTGCAGAAAGTACAATCGCATCCGGGTTCTGGGAAAGAAATTGCTCAAAGTTTTCAATGGATGCATCTATTATCTCGCAACTATCTAAAGCAGCATTTGTGGCTTGCTTCAAGGCTTTGAGCAGGTTGTCATGACTGTGGTAAAAATCTCCAACCAAAGCTAAGATTCTTTTCATATTCTTACTCCCCACTTCCCCAAAAACATTTTAAAAGTTCTCTAAAAGCTCTAAGATGAATTTGAGCTTGTCGGTGCTATCCATGTAAGCATATCTTCCGCCTGTGTAATCCCCTTTTTGAACAACCTCAATTCCCTCTTTTTTAAGATTTTCAATCTTCTCATCCATGTTCTTCACAAACACACCTATATGGTGAATACCCTCGCCGTGAGTTTCCAAAAACTCTCTCCATGTAGAAGGATTCTCATCTGGCTCAATCAGCTCAATCTCTATGTTTTTGAAGTTTCTGAAAAACGCAAGTTTTGCACGGGCACATGTAGCCTTTCCTCTATACTCTGTGTGAGTTTTCTCATACTCTTCGGTTTCGATAATCTGGGGAACCTCAACTCTAAAAAATTTTGCAAAGTCTTTTGCTGTCTTTTCAATGTCTTTAACAATTATTCCTATCTGCACAACAACATCTGTTCCTAAAATTTCGTTAGCCAACTTTTGTAACCTCCTTTGAAATTGTTTACATGACAATATTGTATCTCACTTTGTTAAGTTATGGGTATACAAATTTTTGATTTGTTTTTGCACATTTTTGATAAAACAGCGTACAATATTTTGTAAGTTTAACCTCCTCACAGGTGATTGAAATAACTACATAAAAGAGGTAAAATAATTTTTGTGGGCAAGTTTTGTAAGTTTAAATAAAACATAGCAAGGTCAAAATTTTAATAAAAAGATTTAAAAAGAGGGTAGGAATGAGAAATGGAGATAGCAGATAAAGCAAAAAAGATTATTCAAAACATATCAAAGGTGATCATTGGAAAAGAAGCTCAAATTGAGCTTGTAATAACATCTCTCTTTGCAGGAGGACATGTTCTTTTAGAGGACGTCCCGGGCACAGGAAAAACAATGTTATCAAAGGCTCTTGCAAAATCTATAGATTGCAGTTTCAAAAGAATTCAGTTCACACCAGACCTTTTGCCATCAGACTTAACAGGAATATATTATTTCAATATGAAAATGCAAGAGTTTGAGTTCAGACCAGGTCCAATTTTCACAAATATACTGCTGGCTGATGAAATAAACAGGGCAACTCCAAGAACACAGTCAAGCCTTCTTGAATGCATGGAAGAAAGACAGGTGACAATTGACGGTATCACGCATAAGTTAGAAGACCCATTTTTTGTTATCGCTACTCAAAACCCTATTGAAATTCAAGGAACATATCCTCTACCCGAGGCACAGCTTGACAGGTTTTTGATAAAGCTCAGTTTGGGATATACAAACAAAGAAGAAACTATCCAGATGCTTACAAGGTTCAGAGAAAAAAATCCTCTTGATGAGATAGAACCTGTGATAGCAAAGGATGAGGTAACAAAGATTCAAGAAAAAATAAAAGAAGTTTATGTAAATGAAGATATTCTATCTTATATATACGAAATTTGTCAAAGTACAAGAGAACATGAGATGGTTCAGCTTCCTGCAAGCAACAGAAGTTTCATTGCTCTTATGCGTGCATCTCAAAGCCTTGCAGCCATCCGAGGCTACGATTTTGTTCTTCCTGATTTTGTCAAGTACTTAGCTCCTTTTGTCCTCAGCCACAGGATACTTCTCAAAAATCAATATATAATCAAAAACACAAAAGTATCAGACGTGATAAATGAAATCCTTGAAAAGGTACCAGTACCAAGTGAGAATTTTGCTTTTTGAAATACACTACAAATTAAGATAGACTGAACACATTTAAGCTCAGTTTTTTTTAAAAACCTCTTGCAATTTGTAAGGCTTGTCATTTGATGAGTCAAAACTTTTTTGCAGATATTGTTAAACATTTAACATATACACAAAAATAAAAAATCCGGCAGCCACCTACTTTCCCGTGCCGTCTCCAGCACAGTATCATCGGCGTTGCGAGGCTTAACTTCCGTGTTCGGAATGGGAACGGGTGTTTCCCTCGCTCTTTCGCCACCGGATTTGTTACCTGTATTCATCTTTTTCAGCACATTTTTAAGCAGCCTCGCAAGTGAATAGGAGGAAAGCTCACTTGGTCAAGCTCCTCGGGCCATTAGTACCGCCTTGCTCAACGCCTTACAGCGCTTACACATGCGGCCTATCCACCTGGTAGTCTACCAGGACCCTTACCACCTCATCGGTGTGGGGTATCTCATCTTGGGGTGGGCTTCACGCTTAGATGCTTTCAGCGTTTATCCCATCCGGACTTGGCTTCCCAGCCGTGCACCTGGCGGTACAACTGGTAAACCAGCGGTCCGTCCAACCCGGTCCTCTCGTACTAGGGTCAGCTCCCCTCAAATACCCTGCGCCCGCGGCGGATAAGGACCGAACTGTCTCACGACGTTCTGAACCCAGCTCACGTACCGCTTTAATGGGCGAACAGCCCAACCCTTGGGACCTACTTCAGCCCCAGGATGCGATGAGCCGACATCGAGGTGCCAAACCTCCCCGTCGATGTGGACTCTCGGGGGAGATCAGCCTGTTA
>Ga0073360_109_pt1:0-152500 | contig 204765 bp, 182 predicted proteins | sample YelNatPosite1Avi_FD_63906 | JGI IMG/M metagenome (GOLD analysis project Ga0073360, IMG submission 63906) | Hot spring thermophilic microbial communities from Obsidian Pool, Yellowstone National Park, USA - site 1 Avi (version 2) (version 2) | ecosystem: Environmental > Aquatic > Thermal... | reverse complement strand
CCGTATTTAATATTTTGCTTGCTATATATCGACTGGAGTCTTGCCTTTTGTTTGTTATACCATCGGTTGACTGATTTTATATACCTGCCTTCTATTAAAAAGGCAGTCCCGATGGTATCAACTACTGCTGCAAAATTGTCAAGACCTAAATCTATTGATAAGTACCTGCTTTTATCAAGATTATAATTCTGTTCTTCTTCTTCATACACATACTCAATCTCAAACCATTTGCCATGAAACCTTGGCACTATCCTGACTTCTTTTATCTTTTTGCCTCTAATGTTTTGTGGCAGGTCAAAATACAAATACCTTACTCCAAATTCCTTGTAGAAATTTCTGCCAAGACTGAGTCTCAGTTTATTCCCTTCTACCTTGAACTGGTCTTTAGGAAAAACAATCTGGTACATCCCTTCCTTTGGCAGGTATGTCGGTATTGAAATTTTTTTATCTATTCTCCCTTCTTTTTTAGCTTTCAAAAGACTTAAAAAAGATTTAAAAGCTTCGTCCACAGAAATAAGAGTTTGCTGGGCAACCTGAGAAGGCAAAAGTCTGTAATTTTCGTTTTCCTTCACAAGATGATATACGCTTTCATATGGCAGATATTCCTGAGTTTTAAAATAGTGTTGCCTTATATGATACAAAGCATAGTTGTACAAGTTTTTAGAAAAGTGACATAACATACGCAGAAGTTTGTATGTTTGTTTGTCACATCTTATATGATTTTTCTGTGTTTTGTACATCTGAAATCACCCAAAAATATTGTATCATACTTTTAGCAATTCATCTCCCACCTTAAAGAGGTGGGAGTCTTCTTGCTAAATTTTTGATAAAAATCGAATTCTTTATCCCTGTCACATACAATTTTGCCATCCACATATTCAAGCTTTGCAACCTGAAGAGATGTTCTCCAATATCTATTGTCTTTCCAAAACTCTTCTGTACCTTCCATTCCTTCAGGATGTGTAAAGTAGAATATATAAGAGGTCTGTCAGTTAAAGCTGGTCCTAAAATCTTCCAATCTTTTAGATTGGTACTCTCTGCTACATATATGTATGAATGGTCTGCTTCATCCTTGTACCACATCCTAAAAGTTCCATCCGGCATATGAAAAACGCATGCGTCAATAACCTTATTTGAGGACAGTTCAGGCTTGCAGATAAACTCCAAGTCCCACAGATTCTTGCTTTTGTAGTACAAAATGTATCTGTCTGCATTCCAATCCTGTGGAACACCAGGTACAAAACTTACATACATATGGTATTCCCCTTCATAGAATATCACCTCAGGTGCCCAAAAGGTATTTCTGCCCCTGCCATATTGAATGTCTATAGCACCTCTATAAAGCCATGTTCTACCACCATCCTTTGACTCAGCAATCCCTATATCTGTCCCATGCATGAATGCTTTGCCCGGAAGTTTCATGTTTGCTCTTCTGTTTGTATAAAAAATCTACCAATATTTTCCAAGGTGATTATATACGATGGCGGGGTCTGCTGCGCCGTCATAGATTGGGTCTCTAAAAAGAGGCGCTGGTGGACTTTGCACATTTATCATCTCCTTTTCTTCAAACTGCGGAATAAGTCCATTTTTTATTGGAATATATTTATAGGAATCTATACCAAAAAATTTATAAGCCTTTTCTTCATTATCTATCTCCGGAGGAAGACCTTGAGAATGCCAAGTCGGAAGTGTTTCGTCCCAGTAGCCAAACTCAAAATTAGGTATTCTGTCTACGTTCTGATAATGCATAACTCTTCTAAATCTTTCTCTGTTAGTCAATTTGCCTGATGTGAATTTATTCTTTATTGTTCTTTCCATCAGTTTTTCCCCCTTGTCTTTCAGACAAGCTTTTTTATTATTTTTTTTGATGCTTTTGCTTTTGACTTCATTATACCATATTCTTTATTTGAGTTTATTGGTATTTCATTTTGCAAATATGGACTTTTTTATGATGAAAACAAAAAGGGCAGCAGAATTTTTTCTGCTGCCCTTTCGCAACCTTTAAGTTACTTAATTTTCAATGCCCTTCACATACTTTATTGCATCTGAGCAATACCCTGCTTTATCTGTTTTACCATAGCATCTGCTGCTTGCTTTGGTGTTGCTTTACCTGTTGTTATAAGCGAGAGTGCATTGCCAGCCGGTGTCCAAACAGCAGACATTTCTGGAATGTTTGGCATTGGTATTCCTACCTTTGCCTGTTCTGCAAATGCACTCATTATTTTGTCTGCTTTAACCTCGCTGCTTGCAAGAACACTATTTAACACAGGAATTCTGTGCCCAACTTTGAACAAGGTCAAAGCTGAATTTTCTACAAGATATTTTGCAAGTTTAAATGCTGCATCTTTGTTTTTAGACTTTGCTGAAACGAATGCTGCCTGAACACCAACAAATGAAGGTGTTGGTTTACCATCATCTGTCTTTGGTAGCGGTGCTACTGCAAATGGTACTTTTGCCTTTATAAAGTCCTGAACATCCCATGGACCGCTGATGTAAAATGCAATCTTCTGGTTCTGGAAATTACCTTTTGCAATATCACCCTTGATGTCCTTTGGCATGAACTTGTATGTCAAAACAAAGTCTCTTATCAATGAAAGTCCTTTTATTGCACCATTTGTTGCAAGTCCGATATCGTTTGGATCAAGCGAACCACCCTTGTTCTTGAACACATATCCACCATTTTGAGCGATGAACGCAAAGCTGAAATAGAAGTTGTTAACATCGTACATAAACCCGTATTTCTTTGCTAATGTGATGAGCTGACTCATTGTCTTTGGAGCCTCTTTTACTTTTGATGTATTGTAAAAAAGTGCATACGTCTCCATAGCAATTGGAAGAGCATAGAGTTTACCTTCAAACGTACATGCATCAAGTGCAGTTGATACAAAGTTTTTCTTATCAATGAGATTTGCTGGAACAGGCTCCAAAAGCTTTGCTTTCCAGAAAGCACCAAGATTGTCATGTGGAATACCAAACATAATGTCTGGACCTTTTCCACTCATTGCAGCTGTCTGGAAGCTCTGGAATGAACCCTGGTCAGTGATTACTTTTACAGTGTATCCGTTTGCTTTTCCCCACTTGTCTGCAATTGGTTGCAAAGCCTTTACCTCATCTTGAGTAAGATGTGACCATACAACAAGTTGTTTTTTGGATGTTGCAAATACTCCACTCAGCGGTATTAAAGCTACCACCGCAAAAGCAATTATTAGCGCTACTGTCAAGATTCTCTTTAGATTTTTCATAATCAAAACAACCTCCCTTAAGTTTATTTAAATGTGCAAACGTTTGATAATAACATTATATATTTCTCTCTAAAAAAAGTCAAGAGAGAGAAAAAATTTTTGACTTTATCAATAAATTTAATTTCATTGTAATGCAATCATTATAACAATGGAATTTTTACGCATGAGTTTCTTTCAACAATTTGATGTGGTACTATTATTCTTCTGTATGTCTTTGTTGACTCGCTAAGATCCATCATCAGCACTTCAGCAGCAAGTCTGCCAAGGTGAAGAATGTTAATGTCAACTGTTGTAAGAGGCGGCTGACATATCTCACTTACATTTGAGTTGTTAAAAGCAATAACCGAAAGGTCCTCACCAACCTTAAGATTTAAACTTTCGGCCACTTTGAAAACCTCAACAGCAATCAAATCATCCATGCACACAATGGCAGTAGGCCTGTCCTCTTGATTTAAAATCTCATATGAACTTTCTTTGTAACTTTTTCTGTAATAGTTTACAAATTTTATATATGTGTTTCTTGGCTGTATTCCATATTTTTCAAGAGCTTTCTTGTAGCCTGAAAACCTATCGGTCGTGACCACCAAATCATTTGGTCCACCCATGAATGCAATTTTTTTGTGTCCCAGTCTTATAAGATACTCGGTTGCTTCAAAGCCTGCTTTTTGATTATCATTGTCCACCCAGTTTACACTGTTTTCATAACCAACTGGTCTTCCAATCACTACAAACTTAAAGTCAATGCTTTTTAGATACTCAATTGCAGGGTCTTTCTCCCTTGATGAAAGAAGTATAAAGCCATCCACCTTTTTACTTTCAACAAGTCTTTTCAAAAGATCTCTTTCCTTTTCAGGGTTTGAGATAGCAAGCAGGATATCATATTCAAAACTATTTACAACAGTACATATACTTGTTATTACCTGATCAAAAAAGGAATTTAAAAAAGCATTCTCGGGTTCTCGCGGCACAAATACACCAACTGTAAAAGATCTTTTTACAACCAGCCCTTTTGCATTTGCGTTTGGAATATAACCAAGCTTTTTTATCGCCTCAAGAACACGCTTGGTGGTTTCAGGACTGATTTTGTTGCTGCCTGCAAGAACCCGCGAAACAGTGGATGGTGAAACATTGGCTTCTTTTGCTATTTCTTTTATTGTTGCCATCTCCTATCAATCCTTGTGGGGTTTTTGAATATACATCTTCTCGTAGTACTCTTTTACCATCCTCTCTGCCGAAAACTTTTCAAGTGTAGATTCAATACTATTTTGCATCATCTTTACCCATTTATCTCTGTTTTTATAGTATGTTGGTATTACTTCATTTTGCATAACATTGACTAAACTCTTAAGATCGTGGCTATCTTGCTCTCTTTCATCTTTCGACTCAAATCCATCTCCAATCTGCCATCCGTTTATTCCATGCTGACACGCCTCAGGCCACCATCCATCCAAGGTTGAGACGTTCAAAACACCGTTCATTGCAGCTTTCATTCCAGAAGTTCCGCATGCCTCTAAAGGTCTTCGCGGGTTGTTGAGCCAAATATCGCATCCGCGCGTGAGCATTTTGCCAATCTCCATGTCATAATCTTCCAAGAACACAACCTTGCCAGGATACTTTTTAGACATTGCAATAATGTTGTTGACAATCTCTTTACCGGTATCATCAAGCGGGTGACTTTTACCTGCAAAGATTATCTGAAGATCATTTTTAAACATCTTGTCAGCTGCTTCTTTGTCTCTGAAAATAAGGTCGCTTCGTTTATATGGAGCTGCTCTTCTTGCAAAGCCAATTGTTAAAATATCCTCTTTTAACTTAATACCTGTTCTTTTTTCAACAAAATCTAAAAGTTCACGTTTTATTTGAGTATGTGTTTGCCAAAGTTCTTCTGGATTGTTCCTGCTCTCTAATATTCTCCTATCTGCCCATGTTCCAACATGAACACCATTTGTAATACCAATTATTTCGCTTCTTCTGTCAACTTTTGCCCACATAGCATTTGCTGTTACTTTATGCAGGTCAGATACAGCATTTGAAATTCTTGCGAGTCTAAGTGCTGCAACTGTCATGTTAAAAGGTGCACCGCCAATATAAACAAGCTGTTCCTCAGTTAAGTTTAAATTAGCTCCCATGTACATAAGAAGCCTTAAAGGATGTGTCTCATTCCCTGCCTCAACTGGTGTATGTGTTGTAAATACAATCTTTTCTCTTGCTTTTGCCAAAGCCTGCTCAAATGAAAGTCCTTTTTCTTCCATATAATACCTTACAAGTTCAAGCCCAGCAAACACAGCATGCCCTTCATTGAAATGATACACATCAACCTTGATGCCAAGCTCTTTTAAAGCTCTCACACCGCCTATCCCTAAAACCATCTCTTGGGCAACTCTTTCTTCACCAAACCAGCCATAAAGCTGTCCTGTAATCCACCTGTCACCATTTTCCGGAAGGTCAGTGTCAAGAAGGTAAAGGTCTGCGTTGCCGAAATTATCTACCTTCCACACCTTGCAGTACACATCTCTATTTCTAATTCTCACCTTGACCTTAACACCTGTATCTTTTAAAAAGTCATATCTGTAGATTGGAAAAGCGTCAATCACTCCATACTCTTCTGTTACAATCTGCTTGTTGTACCCTTGCTTCCACAGTATTCCAACACCCACAACAGGGTATCCAAGGTCTTTTGCAGCTTTTAGGTAGTCACCTGCAAGTATTCCAAGTCCACCTGCATAGATTTTAAAATTAGAATCAAGACCAAATTCCATGCTAAAATACGCAACTGTTGGAAGTTTCTTCATTGTACTGACTCCTCCTCGCAAAGTAATTTTTTAATACAAAATCAGAATTAACCCTTGACAGCACCTGCTGCAAGACCGCTTTGAATCTGTTTTTGAAGCGCCATGTATATAATCACAATTGGCAGTGACGCCAATATTGACGCAGCTGAGAACATTGGCCAGTTAGCCGAAAATTGGTTGTTTATGAAGTTTCTTAGACCAATTGGCACAGTTGCATTCTCGGGTGATTGCAGAACTAAGCTTGAAAGCAAAAACTCGTTGAACACACCATTAAAGCTCCAAATGAACATCACAGCAAGCATCGGAGCGGTAAGAGGCAGGATAATCTTTCTGAAAATCAGAAAATGTCCTGCACCGTCAATTATTGCTGCCTCATCAATCTCATATGGTATCTGGTCCATGTTTCCTTTCAAAAGCCAGATGTTGAAAGCTGAACCACCTGCAAGTACCAAAATTAGCGCAACCAGGTTGTCAAGAAGATTAAATTTTGCCAGAAGACCGTATATTGCCGGCATTGCCATAAAAGTCGGGAACATCTGCAAAATCAAAAGGGCTTTTAGTCCATTTTTCCTACCAACAAAGTTTATTCGTGAAAATGCATATGCTGCTGGGGCTGTCATGAAAATCTGCAAAAACGCAACACCAAAACATACAATCAAGCTATTTTTGACCCACATCACAAAGTCAGGTAGTGTTTGTGATGGACTGCTCTTTCTTCTAAAAAGTTCTATATAGTTTTCAAATGTAATCTCTTTTGGGAAAAATGACGATTGGAAAAACGCCCCACCTTTTGATAGTGATGCAACTATGATAAACCATGTTGGAAGCAGTGAAAGTATTATTGCAATCCAAATAATCACTCTTGATATCCAAAGAGCAATAGCATCCTGCTTTGTCATATACTCTCTTCCAACCATTATCTTTCACCACCCTCAAACGCTCTTGTAATTTTCATATTGATAAGCGAAATTGTCCCCACAATAAAGAAGATTATGATCGACATTGCAGATGCTAAATCATACCTGTAAAACTGCATTGTAAGCTTATATGTTGTTGAGACAAGAAGGTCTGTGTGCCCAGCAAACTGAGTGTCAAGTCTTGCAGGTCCGCCGCCTGTAACAAGGTACACAACGTTAAAGTTGTTGAAAGCATATGCAAACGATGAAATCAAAATTGGAAGTGCTGTTGGTACAATCATTGGTATTGTAATTTTAAATAGTTTTGTGAACCAGCCAGCTCCGTCTATCTCAGCAACTTCATAAAGCTCTGGCGGAATTGACTGAAGAGCACCAAGTGCTGCATTCATCATAAATGGATACGAAAGCCACAGGTTGACAATAAAAATACTTATCTTTGCCCAGAACGGATCTGTCATCCATGGTATGGGGTTTATATGAAAAGTTTTCAAGAGCATGTTTATTGCCCCATACTCCTCGTTCAAAAGTCCCTGCCATGCCAGAGAAGCAATTGTCCCGGGAATAGCCCACGGTATTATTAAAATTGACCTGTAGATATTTGTCTCTTTCATAAACTTGTTGTTGAGAAGCACAGCAAGCAAAAGACCAACCGCAAAATTGATAAGAACTGTAATAAGTGCAAATGTAAATGTCCATGCAAATGTTGGCGCAAATACTTCCTTAAAAGGTCCTGTTATGATATCAACAAAGTTCTTAATCCCTACAAACTTGTAGTCTTCCAAATGGTTAAGATTAAAGTTTGTAAATGCATAATATACTGTCATGGCAATAGGGAAGAAAGACAGCACTGCCATGGATATCAAAGCCGGTGCAAGATAAACATATCCTATTGGCTCGCGCTTTTTCATAATCTTTTTCCTCCTTTAAAATAAAAGTGTGCAATCGTTTGCTCTTGAGAATATTATATAATTGTCTTTTGTGCATGTCAATACTTTTTTTAACCTTTTTCATAATAGTTTATTTAACAATCACAATCTCAAAACTCTCGGGGCTTAGCTCAACTTCAACATAGCATGAATGATTTTTAATTTTCTGTTGTGTTGTGAAAAATTCGATTTCCCTGTCAACAATAAACTCTGACCACAGTTTCACTCTTTGCAAAATTTTGCGTGGATTGAAAAGAACGTACACAATTTCGTTCTCACCTTTTCTTTCAAAGCAAAGCACATCATCAATTGAAATCTCCTTAACATTGTCGCTATTTAAGGCTGAAGATTTTCTTTTGAATTCTATCAATCTTTTGTACAGCTGAAAAATCTCCTTATCCTGCTTTTCTTGTTCCCATATCATCCCCCTTCTTGAGTCAGGATCATGACCACCTTCCATTCCAATCTCATCACCATAGTAAATCATAGGAATTCCCTGATAGGTGAGGTTGTACACTGCAGCAAGCATTGCAAGTTTTCTATTGTGATTTAGCCTTGTCAAAACTCTTTCTGTATCGTGGCTGCCAATGAGGTTTAGCTGGCATGAAAAAAGTATAGGATTAAATTTTAGCCTGTAATCTGCTAAAATCCTTGATGCATCCTCTGCATTATATTTACCCAATAAATACCTTGCAAAAACCTCCCATGAAAAGTAGTTCATCACCCCGTCAAACATATCTCCCATCAAAAAATTTTCGCTTCTGTGCATAACCTCACCAATTAAAAGAATGTCTTTCTTTATGGCTTTTAACTCTCTTCTTATCCTTCTTATAAAGTTTTTGTCAAGCTCGTTTGCAACGTCAAACCTGAAGCCATCAACATCAAACTCCAAAAGCCAGTACTTTAAAACCTCCAAAAAGAAGTCCTGAACATCTTTGTTTGAAGTATTTATCCTCGGCATGCTGCTAACATTTACTGCAAAAGTCTCATAATTCCCTTTTTGAGCATCAACAGGTAAAGACCTTATGTTGTACCAGCTATAATACTTAGAATTTTTGCCTTTGTTTATGACATCCTGAAAAGCAAAAAATCCAACACCTGTGTGGTTAAAAACCATGTCAAGTATTATTCTGATACCATTTTCGTGAAGGCTTTTTACTAAATCTTTGAATTCTTCTTTTGTACCCAAAAGCGGGTCAACATCAAAATAGTCATCCACGTTGTAGCGGTGGCTGGATACCGATTTGAAAATTGGTGTAAGATAAATGGCATTTATTCCAAGAGATTTAAAATAGTCTATCTTTTCTCTTATACCTGCAAAGTCACCACCAAGAAAAACTTCAGAGCCCGCAACATCCCAACTGCAGTAATCCCAATCAAACAATTTTCGGCAAGGCACCTCTTTTTTGCCTCTTTTGAACCTGTCGGGAAATATCTCGTAGACAACCAAACCCTCTGCAAAAGAAGGTTTTTCAAAAATATCTGCCTCATTTGCATAAGGGAACTGAAAAGCATCAAAATATAGGTTTTCTTCGGTATCTGCAAGTCCAAACTGGTTAAATATCTTAAAACTTCCATCTAAAAGCTCAATCAAAAACTTGTATGCAAACCTTGGCGTTTTGTTTTGTACCTGTGCTGTATATATTTCAAAATTCCCAACTTTCATGTAAAAATTCATTTTAACCTTCTGGGCTTCCAAATCATACCTGTCCGAAAATATCAAAGTGACGCTCCTTGAAAAACCTCTTTGCACCCACAGTCTCACATAAAACCTATCCTTGCTTATAGCAAAAATGTCATGAACCTGATTGTGAATAACCTGCAAACCGTGCACTCTCCTTTTGAAATATTTTTTGAAATACAATATTGAAATTTATTTTATCACTTTTCTATCTGTAATGCAAATGTTTGCACAAGATTTTTATAAATAACATTTTCAAGCTTTTCAAAAGGTCAAATTTGGGTATTTTCAAATCAATCAAATAATTGTAAAATAAAATAGAACAAAAAATCAACACAACACAATATGGTGACAATACATTTTAAAGAAAGGTGGAGAAAATGCAAGATATACAGATTGTCAAATCACAAATATGCAGGATTGGAAGAATCATGTACGAGAGAGGTTATATAAGCGGACCTGATGGAAACATCTCTGTAAGAGTCGATAAGGATAAAATCATTACAACACCGTCAGGTGTGTCGAAAGGTTTTTTGAACGAAGATATGCTGGTTTTAATTGATATGGAAGGAAAAATTCTTGAAAAAACAAATTACAAGCCATCGTCTGAAATAAAGATGCACCTCAGAGTTTACAAAGAAAGAGAAGACATAGGCGCCTGTGTTCATGCTCATTCACCTTATGCAACAATATTTGCAGTTTTAAGAAAACCTCTTGACAAGCCAATTTTAGCAGAATCAGTTTTCATCTTTGGCGGGTATATCCCTGTTGCACCCTTTGCAACACCTTCAACAGTTGAGGTACCAGAATCTATAGCTCCTTTTGTAAAAGACTATGATGCTGTGCTTCTCTCAAATCATGGCGTTTTGACATACGATAAGGACTTGGAGATGGCATTTTACAAACTCGAGATTGTTGAGTTCTGGGCAAAGATTTTATTTCTATCAAGCCAGATAGGCACACCGCAAGTTTTGAGCCCTGAGGAAATTCAAAAGGTTTTGGATTTGAGAAAGGAGTCCAAAAATGATTGATTTAGAAAAACTTAAAAACCCGGATAGCTTTTACAGGTGCGCACCTTTCTGGAGCTGGAATGACAATTTAAAAGAGGAAGAGCTTTTGCGCCAGATAACTGAAATGCACAAAAAAGGTTATGGTGGCTTTTTCATGCACTCAAGGGTTGGGCTTGTGACAGAATATCTTTCGAAAGAGTGGTTTTATCTTGTCAAAAAATGTATAGAGCATGCAAAAAAGTTAAATATGCTTGCATGGATTTACGATGAGGACAAATGGCCGTCTGGTTTTGCAGGTGGTGCTGTTGCTCTTAAAAATCCTTCATACAGGCACAAGTTTTTAGTACTTTTGAAAGAGGACCAAGTAGAACAAGATGATGAAGTGCTTTCAAGCTTAGTCCACAGAAATACAAAGTACATTGTTGCAAAGCGCACAATGAGGCTTGGCGACAAGTGGTTCAACGGAAGCTGTTATGTTGATCTTCTTTCAAAAGAGGTTACAAAGGAGTTTATAAATCTCACACATGAAGAATACAAAAAAGTTTGCCAAGAATATTTTGGCAATGCAATGCCGGGAATATTCACCGATGAGCCAACATATTTAAGAGTCCACTACAAAGATATCCCTACTTTGCCATGGACAGAAAAGCTGCCAGATAGGTTTTTGCAGAAAAAAGGATATGACATAAAAGATCACTTTGAAGAGCTTTTCTTCAATGTTGGCAATTACCACAAGGTCAGGTTTGACTTTTTTGACATTGCACTTGAGATGTTCATAGAAAACTTTACCATTCCGTATGCAAAGTGGTGTGAAGAAAATGGTATTATGATGACAGGTCATTACATGGCGGAAGATACAATGCGCGGTCAGACTGAATGGATAGGCGCTGCAATGCCCCATTACGAGTATATGCAGCTTCCTGGAATTGACAAGCTTGCAAGACATTTAGAGCAGACAGTTACAATCAAACAGGTATCATCGGTCTGTGAGCAGCTTGACAAAAAAGGAGTGCTGTGCGAAACCTTTGGGACAACAGGTCAGCATGTGAGTTTTCTTCACAGAAAATGGATATCAGATTGGCAGGCAGTGCTTGGTGTAACATATATAAACCCACATCTTAGCCTGTATTCCATGAGAGGTGAGAGAAAAAGAGACTATCCACCAAACCTTTTTTACCAGCAGCCATGGTGGGAAGATGAAAAGTTCTTTGCAGACTATCTCGCAAGAATCTCTTATATAGCAGGGCTTGGCAAAAGAGATGTTGATGTACTTGTCATCCACCCAATATCCTCTGCGTGGGCAGAATATTCCAGGTTTGACGATAGCGTAGACAAGCTGGACAGTTTGCTTGACAAAACGGTAAAAGAACTCATAGCAAACAATATTGATTTTCACTTTGGCGATGAAATAATACTATCAAAGTATGCACAAATCGAAAATGGCAAAATCAGAGTTGGTAGTTATAACTACAAAGTGGTTGTCTTGCCTCCTCTTACAAACTTAAGAAAAACAACAATGCAGCTTTTGCAGAATTTTATAAATTCTGGCGGCAAGGTAGTTTCACTAAAAGATTTTATGTTCTCAAGATTTGAACTTTGCATGATAGATGGCAGCAAGTGCGATATCCCCTTAAAAGAAAATTTTATAAATGTTTCAAATATAGATGACCTTGTTAGCATCTTAAAAGAAGAAGTTTCAACTTATATCGAAGTGATTGATAAAAAGACAGGTCAAAACGCTAAAAAGATTATACTTCAGGGCAGAAAACTGGATGACGGAAGTAGAATAATCTTTTTGGCAAACACAGACCTCAAAAGAGAAGTAGAAATCACAATAAAAATCCCTACCGACAACAACGTTTTCGCAGCAGACCTTGTAGATTTTGGCATCTTCAATATACCAACATTGAAAAGGGAAAATGGCTTTGCTGTGCTTGATGCAACAATGCATCCTGCATCAAGCTTTTGTCTTTTGGTGTCCGACAAGCAGTTTTCGCATAATACAAAAAACGTCATCTCAGGCGTTGTATTTGATAATAGTTTTGAATACAGAACAGGTAGCTGTGAGTTTGACATAGAGCTTAAAGACTATAATACACTGATACTTGATAGAATAAAATATGAAGTTGATGGAAAGGTAGTATTTGAAGATTGTTATGTTTCCCAGGTTTGGCACAAACATTTTTATAATCTTCCAGAGGGAACACCTTTCAAAGCCACGTATTATTTTGAGGTGGAAAAAGTGCCATCACAGCTTTTTGTGGCAATAGAATGTGCAGAGAACCTTGATATGATTCTTGTAAACGGTCAACCTGTCAAATTTGAAAGAAAAACCGAAAGTTTTTCGCTTGCTCATAACTTTTTGGATGTGAACATCAGCAAGATTGATATTACACCTTTTATCAAACAAGGGAAAAACGAGATTGTGATAAGTGGCAGAAAGTCAAACAACATTACAGCACCTGGCTGCCATGAAAGAGTAAAAGACCCTAAAAATCACAGACCAACTGAGGTTGAAGCCATCTATCTTATCGGGAATTTTTCTCTTATTTGTGTGGATGAAATAAGATTTGTTATAACTGAGCCCAAAAAACCATGTCATTATGATATAACAAAAGATGGGTATCCTTTTTACGTTGGGACCATGAGCTTAAAAAGCTCTTTTGAAATTACAAAAGAAAACTCAAAAAGAGTCTATATAAAGCTCAACAACGTCAGCGCAGCAGTCGCTAAGGTGTTTGTAAATGGTAAGGAAGCATGCATACTATTTTCTCAGCCATTTTTAGCTGACATAACAGAGCATGTAACTGAGGGCAAAAATGACCTTGAGATAGTTTTAACAAACACACTCTTTAATCTCATAGAAGCAAACCACAAAGCAGATGTATTTGAGGAACTGTTCAGACGTCCACAGAGCTTTATTGATTTTGAAAACTTTACTTCACGATATATGCTCTTGCCATTTGGTCTTGGAAGTTATAGTATATTAACATCTGAGTTTTAAAGGGGGCTGGTTTAAAAATGGAAATTTTAAATGAAATTTCACAGCTTATTCAAAAAGGAAATGCAAAACTTGCACCTGAAAAGGTAAAAGAAGCTCTATCTTCTGGAATCTCTGCTGAGACAATCTTAAACGATGCACTTATCCAGGCAATGTCGGTTGTGGGTGAGAAGTTCAAAAACAATGAGATTTACGTACCAGAGGTATTGATTGCAGCACGCGCAATGAAAGCTGCGCTGGAGGTATTAAAACCAATCCTGACAGAGACAGGTGTAAAACCAATTGGCAAGGTTGTGATTGGCACTGTAAAAGGCGATCTACACGACATTGGCAAGAACCTGGTCGCTATGATGATGACAGGTGCAGGGCTTGAGGTAATCGACCTTGGAGTGGATGTTGCACCTGAAAAGTTCTGTGAAGCAGTGAAAAACTATAGTCCACAGGTTGTTGCAATGTCTGCACTGCTTACAACAACTATGCCAAACATGAAAACAACAATTGAAAAGCTACAAGAACAAGGCTTGCGCGATAAGGTAAAGGTGATAGTTGGTGGTGCACCTGTAACAGAAAGCTTTGCAAAGAGCATCGGAGCTGACGGATATGCACCTGATGCGGCATCTGCCGCAGAGATTGCAAAAAAGTTTGTCCAAGGTGTTGCATAAAAATTTGAAACACTTTCAAATTGCCGCAGGTATTCTTGCCTGTGGCTTTTAATTTTTATATGCTAATTTTTACAATCACAGCTGCAATTATTAAAACCAGAAAATCTACAGCTGCTGCTACTGGGATAAGATATCTTGTCTTTTTCACGTTTGTTGCTGCAAGATATGTTGCAATAACATAAAACAGAGTCTCTGTTGATGCGCATATTATAGAAGAATATATCCCTATCTCAGAGTCAACACCGTATTTTTCAAAGATATCTTTTAACACTGCAAAACTGCTACTGCCAGAAAATGGTTTTATAATAATAAGACCAAGCGCTTCTTTGTATATCCCAAAAAAGCTCAAGACAGGAGACAAGAGAGTTTGCAATACATTCAAAATTCCTGTCTTTGTAAAAAGCTCAACAGCTATAATCAGTGTAAAAATGTTTGGAAATATTTTTATTGAGATTTTTAATCCATCTTGCACACCTTCTACAAAGCTTTTGAACACATCTATCCTTTTTGAAACTGCAAACAGGATTACCAGAAGTAAAAAAGAGACTATCAAATAATCTGAGATATTTTTCATTACTTCCACACCTTTGCCAAAACCTTGCACAGGATTATTCCCACAAAAAGACTTGCCATTGAAACAAAAAGTGTAGGAAAGGTAATGGCTGCGGGAGCAGATGATGAAAATTTAGTTCTCAGAAGTATCGCAGTTGTTGGAATTAGCTGAATTGAACAGGTGTTTATCAATACAAACAAAATCATATCGTCAGAGGCTGTTGAATTTTTAGCTTCTTTTGAAAGTTCCTGCATGGCAAGTATACCTGCCGGTGTTGCAGCATTACCAAGCCCAAGTATATTAGCAACAACATTTAAAAGCATAAAATTTAACGCCTTTTCGTTTTTGGTTCTAAATAAAGCTTCAAGAACAGGTCTTAGAACTTTTTTAAAAATCTCAATAAAGTTACTATCTTGAACAACTCTCAAAAATCCCGACCAGAGCATTATTGAAAGCAAAATAGTAAAGAATATATCAGCTGCTTTTTGAGGTGCTGAAAATAAAATTTCTGTAAGTTTTTCTACATTACCAAAAAAAAGCTGATACAAAATAGCAGATATAATTGTAATAATCCAGAATATATTCATTTTTTAACCTCTTTAAAGTTTTTGTCACTATATAATTTATACTTGAGCTTTCTTGAGAATATAACAAAAAAGCACTCTGCCGAAGAATACAAAAAGCACTTTTAGCAGAGTGCAAAACAATTTATAAATACAAAACTTCTCTTAAAAGTTCCATATCAAGAAGAGGTATTTGAGGTGCTATGCTCTCAATATCAACAAACTTTCCTTCTTGGGTTGAAGTATAAATAGCCCACAGGCTCTCAAGCACATGATAAGAAAGCCTGCCTGATGCCCTAAGAGGTGTTGAGAACTTTATTGAAAGTGCCATGTCAAGTATCCCAAGCCCCCGCATGTTGTCGTAATTGAACGGATTGATGTTTGGCATCTTTGTAAATTCTTTGTCGTTGTGCCTTTTTAAATACACACTGCCATGGTCGAAAAAGTTCGGATCTGGAACAATTATCGTGCCTTCTGTGCCATAAATTTCTATCCCCCGCAGGTTTGTATCAGGCACATCATAAGACACAGTAACATTTCCTATGACACCCGTGTCAAAAAGAAGGTTTGCAGTCACATATGTTGGCATTTCAACCTCAATCTTTTCTCCTCTGTGGGGCTCAGAAGTTATAAGTCTTTCTTTGTATGTTATAATGCCCATACCAGATACTTTTTTGACAGAACCAAGTAAGAACACAAGGGCTGTCAAGCAATAAGGTCCAACATCAAAAAGAGGACCTAAGTATTTTTTGAAAATAAAATGTGGGTTTGGATGCCACTTTTCAGGTCCACCATAGAGTATAAAACAGTTTACAGCAAAGGGTCTTCCTATCCATCCATCTTCAATAAGTTTTTTTGCTGTCTGAATGTTCGCACCAAGAAATGTATCAGGTGCACATCCAACTTTAAGGTTTTTCCTTTCAGCCAACTCCAGAACTTCTTTGGCTTCCTTTAACGTTGAGCAAAGAGGCTTTTCACTGTAAAGATGCTTCCCACCTTCCAAAACCCTTTTGTTTATCTCATAGTGGTGCTGAGGCGGGGTAAGATTTAAAACTATATCCACATCAAGGTCATACACTTTGTCAGGTTCCAGCACCTTGGGCACAGAAAACTCTGTGGCTACAACCTTTGCTTTGTCCAAGTCTACATCTGCGCATGCAACAACGTCAAATATCCCAAACCTTTTGAGATTTTTAAGGTAAACTGGCGCAATGTTACCACAACCAAGCACTGCAATTTTTACTTTTTCCACCTTTTTCATCTCCTTCTGTCTTTAAAAATTTACTTGATTTGTTTTACATTTTAATCTTAAACACAAATTATTGAGCTGTTGATCGAATCAAAAATAACTATATTGATAAAATACAGTAATGAGTAAAAAATATCCCTTGTAATATAACTTTAAATTGGAAAAATTGCACCAAGTCACAAGGGGGCATAAAGAAATGTTCAAAAATATTAAAGCACAAAATAAAAAATTTTTAAACTGTTTGTTGTAAAATTAAATGCAACGATATTGAAGTATGAATTAGATACACAAAATTCTTGATGAGTTTCGATTTTTCACTATGACTTTTTGCTAAAAGTTAAATAGCCTACAATTCTTTATTACCGATGGATTGCAGGCTATTTTTATTTCAACCATCTGCAAAAGTCAGGTTTCTAATCTAGTTTAACAACACTTCTTTTTTAGCAAAATAAAAACCACCTCTCACATTTTCTGTGATCGGTGGTTATGATTTACCATTTTAAATTGTACTTTCATTTTTTAGTTTATGCCTTTAAACCCTTGCAATCTCAGCCTTTAAAACAAATGGCGCGCCCAGGAGGATTCGAACCCCCGACCTACGGATTAGAAGTCCGTTGCTCTATCCAGCTGAGCTATGGGCGCACATTTAAATGGTGCGCCATTAGGGACTCGAACCCCAGACCCGCTGATTAAGAGTCAGCTGCTCTACCAACTGAGCTAATGGCGCACCTATTATTCTTTTTTTATTAAATTAAATGGAGCTGGCGATGGGACTCGAACCCGCAACCTGCCGATTACAAGTCGGCTGCTCTACCGATTGAGCTACGCCAGCACCATTTATCTTCATAAATGGTGGAGGGGGTTGGATTCGAACCAACGAAGCCTGCGGCAACAGATTTACAGTCTGCCCCCTTTGACCACTTGGGTACCCCTCCATGTTTTGCTTTCAATTAAATTTAAAACCGACGCTTTTGTATTTTAGCACACTCTACTTTTCTTTGTCAATACCCATTTTCTTCTCATGGTCGGGGTGAGAGGACTTGAACCTCCGGCCCCATGGTCCCAAACCACGTGCTCTACCAAGCTGAGCTACACCCCGCCATCAGCATTTATATGATAACATCATTTTTGTTTTTAGTCAAGAGGTTGAGCACAGGAAATTTTTAACTTCTTTGCTTTCTGCTATGCATGGTATAATTAATAATACCTAACAATGTAAATCAAAATAATAGCATTTGGAGGAAGAAAGAAAATGCAGCATATCTTTAGCAAAGTCAGAAAAGCGGTAGAAGATTTTGAGATGATAGAAGATGGCGATAAAATAGCGGTTGGGGTATCTGCCGGAAAAGACAGCCTTACCATGCTCTACACTTTGAGCTTTATGAGAAGATTTTACCCCAAAAAGTTTGATGTTGTTGCCATCACAGTTGACATGGGATTTGAAAGCATGGATTTTTTGCCAATCAAAGAATTTTGTGATAAAATAAATGTTGAATTTCACCTTGTTCCATCACAGATAAAACAGATTGTGTTTGACATAAGAAAAGAAGAAAACCCCTGCTCGCTTTGTGCAAACCTTCGCCGTGGAATACTTAACTCAACAGCAAAAAGTCTTGGTTGCAACAAGGTGGCGCTTGGTCATCACTTAGATGATGTGGTTGAAACATTTTTCCTGAGCTTATTTTTCGAAGGAAGAATATACTGTTTTTCGCCAAAGACATACCTTGACAGAACTCAGATAACAGTAATTCGACCTATGATTTATGTAAAAGAACATGAGCTGAGATCTGCCGCAAAAAAGCTTGAGCTTCCTGTAATCACAAATCCATGCCCTGCAAACGGAAAAACTAACAGGCAAAGAATAAAAGAGTTTGTAAAAAGCTTGAAACAGTTTCACCCTGTAACTAAGGATTTAGTCTTTAATGCTATAAAGAGAAATATATGGGGGTTAAAAGACTAAACTTTTGAGAGCTTTTTCGACAAAAAAATGGAGGCAAGCTACATGATGAAAAGGTTTTTAGGTTTTGTGTCATTTGCAACAATTTTGTCGCTCGTTTTATCAGCATTTGCAAAGCCGTACACAGAAATCTTGAGATTTAAAACAACACAGCAGATTGCTCCTCGCACGTATTATGAAAAGTACGAACTTTTGACAGATGAGGGGTTTGTGGATATAAACTGCATAAAGCTTGACCTTATAGATGGTGGATTTGACTTTGACGTGCTAAAGTCAAACGTTGCAAACACCGGTGATTTTGTCTACAACATGGTGTACAATCAGATTGATAAAAATCCAGTTGCTGCAATAAATGCAAACTTCTTTTACACAAACACCAAGACAAACTACAACAAAATCTGGCCAATTGGAATTTCTGTATCAGGTGGCAAGATTCTATCTTCACCAAACATCAAGCAAAATACCTTTCCGGCTTTTGTGTACACAAACTCGAATGAAATTCTTTTTGACTATATAAATGGTCTTTCATACAAACTTGTAAATGTGGATTCTGGCTATGAGTTCAAGATTGCACACATAAACAAGTTCACAGGTGATTTGACATACCCTATTTTGTTCACAGGCGACTATGTCCAGAAAACTATCGGAAACAAGTACAAGGGAATTGTGGAGCTTATCATAAAAGATGGCATTATCACAGATATCAGAGAAGAAGCTCCAGCTGTGGCCTTGGATAAGGATGAATATCTTTTAGCTGCAACAGGAAACTATGCAAAAAACCTAAAAACAAACTTCAAAGTGGGCGACAAGGTGGAAATCAAGATAGACCTTTCAATTCCCCTTGAGAAAATAAAAGCTGCAGCATCTGGTAATACCTTTTTGTTAAAAGATGGCAATATACCAGCTTTTACACATGAGATTGTAGGAAGGCATCCACGCTCTGCGATTGGCATTGACAAAACTGGTCGATACCTCTATCTTGTAGCAGTTGACGGTCGAAATGGAAAGAGTATTGGACTTACTCAGAATGAGCTTGCTCTTTTCCTGCAGTCAATTGGTATATGGACAGCCATAAACCTTGATGGCGGGTATTCCACACAGCTTATTGCAAAGGACAATGATGGAAACTTCAAAGCCTTTTACAGTACAGGCGAGACCCGAAAAGTTTTTGATTCTATAGCAGCTTTTTATAAATACAGAGATGATAAAATTTCCACATTTTATATAGACTGTCCTGACAAGGTCTTTGCAGGCGAAGAGTATCCTATAAAGGTTTTTGCAAAGGACAGATTCTACAACACAATCACATATGACGCTGTATATTTGAAAGTATACCAGGATGCTTATGAGATAGACATAAAAGATGGCATCTTCACACCTTACAAAGATGGCGTGGTGACAGTATCCTGTGTGTATGAGGATGTATACCAGAAAGTTTTTGCCCAAAAAAAGATTTCTGTGTACAAACCAGAAATTTTGACATCAGACAAAAAACAACTCTGGCTTTTACCAGGGGAGTCTGAAACGTTAAGATTTTATATAAAAGATAAGCTTGGTCACTTTAAAGAGATAGATTCAAGAAAAGTTCAAGCAGAAGAAAATCCTGCTTTTGAGTTCAAAGACGGAGTTTTTAGAGCAAAATCTAACTTTCGAGGCTTTGTAACATTTATTTACAAAGATTTAAAATGCAGTATACCAGTTGGGATAGGTCAAATTACACAGCTTCTACGGTCGTTTGATTATCTTGCCTTGAGCTGGCCAAAAGGTATTTCGATGTTTCTTTCATCAAAGAACAAGACACAGGGAAAATATTCAAACAAGATATACTTCAGCGTCTCATCAACAAAAGGCAAAAGTTTCAAGCTTGATTTTAAAACCCCTGTTGACCTTACAAATATAAGTAAAATTTCATTTGACCTTTGCGCGAAAAACGTCAAAGTCTACCTTGGATTTAAAATGCCAAATGGCACGCAAAAAGAGGTTGAGATTGCGCAGCTTAAAAGCGACAATTTCAAAAGCTATTCCTTAAATGTAGAGAGTTACAAAACCTTAGACTATATTCTTCTCATTCCGCAAAAGACGCAGGGTTACATCTGGATTGACAATCTGAGGGGCAATATTGTAAATCTACCTCCTGTTGAAGCTATAAACCAGTATATTGCAAAGTTTGATGAGAAGCTTGCAAAATCGTCTGTTATTTTCCTGACAAAGAGTTTTGAAAGCCTACCAAGCGACATTAAGAAAAAGGTAGAATCAAACCTTGGCAGTTATTTGAAATGCTACAGTCTCGAAAAAGACAATCCACCATATGAAAAGAACGAAAAGTTCAATATAGTATTCTTAAGAACAAAAAGTGGTTCGATTTTGGATTTTTCATATTATCAATGGATGAGGATTAAAAATCTATCAGCTGAAAAAAAATCATTGATTGTTGTTTTAGACATACCATTTGAAAGTCTCAGGCAAGATGAAAAGGATATACTCATAAGACTTTTAAAATCAAGAAAAGCACCTTCAATGATCATCTGCACTACAAACGACTACACTTATGTTGAAAGATACGATACTCTTTATATCGGTTATGCATCAACAAATGACCTGCTTGCAAAATCAAGTGCAAAAAGTGTAAACCTTGCATGTGATGTTGAGAAAGGATACATTTATCTTGCAAGAGGGTATTAAAAAACAAAAGGTCCAGACAAAGCGTTTGGACCTTTTTGTTTTAAAGGATTATGAGAATAAATCCTCCACTTCCTTCGTTTATAATCCTCTGCAAAGTCTCTCTGAGCTTTTCTTGACTGTCTTCTGGTACCCTTAAAAGCTTATTTTGAAGTCCTTCTTTCACAAGCTCATGAAGCGATTTTCCAAATATGTTTGACTCCCAAATCTTTTTTGGGTCATCTTCAAACTCTTTCATCAAAAAGTTCACAAGCTCTTCGCTCTGTTTTTCTGTTCCAACAATTGGTGACACCTCTGTCTCGACTTCCACTCTTATAATGTGCAAAGATGGTGCAGAAGCCTTGAGTCTTACACCAAAACTGTTTCCTCTCTTGACTATTTCGGGTGTCTCAAGTTTGAGCTCATCTAAAGCAGGTGCAACAATGCCGTATCCCTTTTCTTTTGCTTCTTCAAGAGCATCTTTTAATTTATCATACTCTTTCTTTATCTGTGAAAGGTCACACAGAAGTCTTACAAGATGATGTTCACCTTTTATTTCAAACCCGGTTGCTTCTTCAATTATCTTGAACAAAAGCCCTTCTTTAAAATAAATTGAAAGTTCACTTTTTCCATCTCCCAAATTTATCCCTATAACCTCACACCTGTCAATCTGGGGATGTTGTTTCAAAATCTCAAGTTGGTCTGTTATATCTCTTATTTTGTCAAGCTTTTCTGCATAGTCCTTTATCTTTTCATAAACCTCTTTTTTGAGCCAGGACTCGTTTTCTAACTCTTCAAACCATCTTGGCAGGTTGATTTTAACCTCAACAACAGGAAACTCAAACAGTACTGTCTCTAAAATTCTCTTTACATCCTCAATCTGCATCTGAAGACAGTTGACAATTAAAACTGGCATTTTGTACTTCTCTTCAAGCTCTTTTTTGAGCTCCTGCGTGTCAGGTGAGTAAGGTTTTGCAGTGTTGAGAACAATCACAAATGGTTTGTTGATTTGTTTTAATTCCTCAACCACTCTCTCTTCTGCCTTTATGTAGTTTTCTCTTGGTATATCTGTAATAGTACCATCTGTTGTAACAACTATTCCAATTGTTGAATGGTCCTGGATAACCTTTTTAGTGCCAATCTCTGCTGCCTCTTCAAACGGGATTGGCTTTTCAAACCACGGTGTTGTAACCATGCGCGGATGATTTTCTTCCAGATGTCCCATTGCACCTTCTACAAGGTACCCAACGCAGTCAACAAGACGTACCTTTAACCTCGCACCGCTTGATAGCAAAATTTCAACAGCTTCATTAGGCACAAACTTGGGCTCTGTTGTCATTATAGTTTTGCCCTGGGCGCTTTGTGGAAGTTCATCCTTTGTTCTCTCTTTTTTATACTCATCTTCAATGTTTGGAATTACAAAAAGGTCCATGAATCTTTTTATGAAGGTTGACTTTCCTGTTCTGACAGGTCCAACAACACCAATGTAAATGTCACCATTTGTCCTTTTTGCTATCTCTCTATAGATATCAGTATCCATCAAAATATCTTTCCCCCTACGCAATTTTAAATGGACTTGTCAGTAAAAATATATTTTTGTTGCGGGGGAAATATTACAAGATTTAACCTTTACTTTGTTTTTTGCCTTGAAATCATATTTGACCTTATCATCAAGACTAAGAATACCAAAATATATACAAAGCTTAAAGCAATAGGAATAACCTCATTTTGAGTTTTTAACCCTTCTTTAAGAATTTCTTCAACCAAGTCTTTTAAAACCTCAGACGAAACAATCACCAAAATTAATGTTGTGGCAATGAAAAAGAGTCTTATATTTATTCTATTAGAAAGCTTAAACACAAAGTAGCCCAAAAGTACAGCTGCAAATATCCCCAAACCAATCCCGTAGAATAAAGTTAAGGATTTATCCTTGGAAAATGAAGCCAATGAAAATATTACCAGTTCTGCTCCTTCCCGTAAAACATTTACAAGAGATAGGAGAAAAATACCATATGAATATTTTTGGAAATTAATAACCTTTTCATAAGTCTGCTGTTTTAAATCCCTTTTCTGATATTTGATAGCTAAAGCTAAAAACCATGTAATTAGAATCACCAGTAAAGCTTTTAATGCTATCTCAACTCCCTCAAAGGACTCTTCCAAGCTCTCATAAAAGGCAAATACACTAATACCAAGCAGTGCACTCAAAACAATCCCTAATACCAGCCCAATATTCAAACTCTTTAGTAAATCCTTTTGGTTAAGCTTTTGAATAACCCCAATTATCACAGCAATTACGAGAATTATCTCAAAAACCTCTCTAAAAGCAATTACAAATCCTTGAACCATACCAAAAACTCCTTACTATGTTTTTGAAATTGATTTTCATTTTCAATTATAAAGCAATTTAATGTTAATGTCAAGTATTTCTATATGAATAGTAAAGTTTTCTTGCATAATAAAAAGGGCTTATTTCCAAGCCCTTAGCAACAATTATTCTACTAAAATTATCATTATATATATAACCTTCCCATCGATACTTTTTATATCTTTGCATCCTGTTAAAATCATGGCTTGTTTTAGCTCTTGAGCTATTTTTTCTAAAATGAGTTTCACTCCTTCTTTACCACCGCCAAAAGCTGCATGAATGATTGGTCTTCCTACTAACACTGCATCTGCCCCCAGAGCCAAATACTTCAAAACATCAACACCAGATCTTACCCCTCCATCAGCAAAGATTAAAATCTTACCCTTTACTTTTTCAGCAATTCGCGGTAGCACTTCTGCAACACCCGGTGTATGATCTAAAATCCTACCCCCATGGTTGGATACTACAATTGCGCTTGCTCCAACTTCCAAAGCAATTTCTGCTTCGTCCTCTGTCATGATCCCTTTTAATATGAGTGGAAGGCTTGATGAAGAAATAAGAGCTTTTAATTCTTCTTTTGTTTTTGGACCAACAGGCTGGCCCATTAGCGCCATTGTAATAAGCCCTGCGCCGTCAATGTCTATCCCAACAGCTAAAGCTCCTGCATCTTCTGCTTCTTTTATTCTTTTTATTATTTGGTCATTACTCCTTGGCTTTATGATAGCAATTCCATGCCCATTTTCGTTTCTTATAGCCTTTAGGCCTGACTCATAAAATACAGGATCACCGCCATCTCCACACATCCCTATGGTCCCTGCTTCTTTGCTTCCTGATATTACCATTTGAATAAAGTCTTCCTCAGAAATTCTTCCTCCCATATTATAGCTCGAACCTGTTATAGGTGCCGCTAAAATAGGCATATCTAATTTTTTCCCAAACATTTCTACGCAAATATCTGGTTCTTTTGCGTCATGAATAGTTCTTAAATTTAATCTTATTTTTGAAAGTGCCTCAACATTTGCAACAAATGAGCTTCCTGTACCTATACCACCCATTCCAGGTACTTCTCCACGGCATGCTTTTCCATCACAGATTGGACAAACTCTGCAATAACCTTTTAACATTTCTCTTGCTTTTTCCCTGATTTCTTTGATTGTCATATCAAGTTTAACCCCCTTGCAAAAAATTAGTTAAGTTTTGAATTTATGAAACAAAAGGCTGCCCTTCTGCAATTTACGGACAGCCTTAGAGATTTTCTAACAATATTCTGCTAAAAGTTCTGTTTATTTTCCAAAGCTAACTCTGCTTTTCGTGTCTTTGATAATATGCTTATCCACTTTATAACTGAACTTACCATGATAATGATTGCCAAAATCATAAGAGTAATTACTAATACAGCAGGTACCATTTGTTTTTGAGGCAGGTATACATTAAATACATTTGTAATTCCAGCATTCAATACAGTTATGAACAGGAAAGTCATTGGTAAGAAGGTGGTCAGTGCATATATCTTCTTCTTGCTTCTTTGCAAGATCATAGTAGTGCCAATTGCCAAAGCCAATGCACCAATGGTCTGATTAGCTACACCAAACACTGGCCATATTGTTTTAATATCACCACCGTAGATGAGATAGCCCCATGCAAAAGAAACAGCTGCGCTAAGTAATACAGTCAATCCAACTGACTTGTTTTCTTTAATTGGCGAATAAATCATTCCAAGTAAATCTTGTGCAATATATCTTGCAACACGTGTCCCTGCGTCGATTGTTGTTAGAATAAACAAAGCTTCAAACATGATTGCAAATTGGTACCAATAAGCCATCAAGTGCCTAAGTCCACCAATTCTTGAGAATATATCTGCCATTCCTACTGCTAAAGTAACAGCTCCACCTGGTCTTCCTGCAAGTTCTTCTCCTACAAGTTTTGAAAGCTGTGGAAGATGAACAATTTGCATATTAAGTTTCTGGAAAATTTCTGGCTTTGTATTGATAGCAAAATAATCGCCGGGCATCAAGGTTGTTGCAGCAATCAACGCCATTAATGCAACAAAAGCCTCTGTCAGCATTCCTCCAAATCCTACAAGTTTTATGTCTTTTTCATTAGCTATCAGCTTTGGAGTCGTACCAGAACTAATTAACGCATGAAAACCAGAAATTGCGCCGCACGCAATTGTAATGCATATAAACGGCCAAACCTTACCGTTTATAATAGGTCCTCCACCATTGATAAATTGTGTAACAGCTGGCATATGTATACGCGGATTTACAATTATAATACCAATAGCTAACAGTAAAATAGTTCCTATTTTCATATATGAGCTCAAATAATCTCTTGGCGCAAGAAGTAACCATACTGGTAAGGCTGCGGCTAAAAAGCCATATAAAGGCAATAAAATTTCTAATGTCTTGTCAGAGAGCATTAAATAAGAACCTAATGGAGAATTTTTGACGTAAGGTCCTACCACTACGGCTAATAATATCAATATAACACCAATCAAAGAAGCTTCTGCTATTCTGCCAGGGCGAAGTTTGTGCATATAAATGCCTATGAAAATAGCAATTGGAATTGTCATGCCGATAGTAAATACACCCCATGGATTTTTAAACAAAGCATTTACCACCACAAGACCCAGCCCAGCCATTGTTAAGATAATTAAAAAGAACATTGCTATTGCAGTTGCAACACTTGTAACAGGTCCAACCTCTTTTTTAGCTATCTCTGACAAGCTTTTCCCATCGTGTCTAATTGAAGCAAATAAAACAACCATATCATGGACTGCACCTGCAAGAACCGCACCAATCAAAATCCACAAAGTTCCCGGCAAATACCCAAACTGAGCAGCCAAAACTGGTCCAACCAAAGGACCTGCACCAGCTATTGCAGCAAAGTGATGCCCAAATACAATCCATTTGTTCATAGGGACGTAGTCTTTCCCATCATAGTGCCTTTTTGCTGGTGTCTCTCTTGAGCTATCCAAAACTAATACTTTGGCAGCTAAAAAGCTCCCATAGAAGCGATAAGCTAAAACTAAAATAAGGGCTGCTGCAATTATCAACTCAAGTGCACTCAAGCTTCCTCCACTCCTTGACTTTTATCTTTCATTCTGTTTAGTTACATTTTATAATGCAGCCCTTATTTAAAAAATAAATTTGTAATAAAATGCTGAATTTTTGTATTAAATAGCGTGAAATAGTGCATAAAATGAAATAAAAAATTAAATCCTTAATCCAAATTTTTCTTTAAATCCTTTTAAAAATGTTCTACCTACTGGTACCTCAGTTGCATTGTCGTCCGCCATTCTCAGGATTATAGAACCACCAAAAAGTGGAATTATCTCTTTTATATGCTCAACATTCACGATATAACTTTTGTGAACTTTCAAAAATTCTTCGGTTAAGATTTTTTCAAGGTCAGAAAGAGAATGACGTGATGCTATCCACTTGTTTTTTAATTTTATCCTTGCATAACGACCCTGAGCCTCAGCTATATAAATCTCTTCTTTATTCAACAATAAAATCTTATCCTCTGTGTGAATTAAAACTTTTTTGTTAGTAAATACTCTCAGGTTCTCTAATAACTTCTTAGTATATAGCCCTCTATTTTCTAATGCTCTTTTTATCCTCTCAATGCAAAGCTTTACCCTCTCAAGAGAAAAAGGCTTGAGCAGATAATCCAAGGCGTTGAGCTCAAAAGCCTTTACTGCGTATTGGTCGTATGCTGTGGCAAAAACAATAATTGGCGGTTGAGGCATTTTCAATAACTCAAAAGCCGCATCCAAACCACTCAAGCCATACATTTCAATATCTAAAAATACAACATCAGGCTTTGTCCTTTCAACAACTTCAAAAAGCTCTTCTGCCGAATCTAACTCAGCTATTACTTCAACCTCTTTAGTTTCTTTAAGCAAAAAATCCAACTCTTTTCTTGCTAACTCCTCGTCATCAACTATAATAGCCCTAATCATATAATTCTCCTTCCTTTAATGCGTAATAGGTATAATTAATCGTGCAATTGTTCCTCCTTTTTCATTAGGGGTTATAACAAGTTCTCCCTCTTCACCAAAAAGATTCTTCAGCCTCTCCTTTAAGTTTGTCAGTCCTACTCCATCCTTTGTATTTCCATTTATACCAATACCATTATCAGCAACCTCAATCACAACTTTATGGCCATTTTTTGAGGCTTTTATTTGTAAAGTACCTCCCTTTTTGGGCAGCAATCCATGTTTTATAGCGTTTTCAACTAATGTCTCCACAGAAAATGGAGGTACCTTTATAGTAGTCGTCTCATTGTTAATATCAAATTCGATGTGTAGCTTGTCTGAAAATCTTGCTTTTTCAAAAGTAAGATATAAATTTACATTTTCTAATTCTTCAGAAAGAGGAATCAAAGGGTCCCATTCTCTGAGATTGCGTCGAAAATACTCACTTAGCTTAATTATTAGTTCTCTTGCCTTGTCAGGGTCAATTCTGCAAAGTGCAACTATACAATTTAGGGAGTTAAACAGAAAATGCGGGTTTATTTGAGCTTGCAAAGCTTTTAGTTCAGCTTTTGTTAAAAGTTTAGTTTGCTTCTCTAACGCAGCAATTTCCAATTGAGTAGAAATCAATTGCGATAAGCCTTTAACGAAAGTTGTTGTAAATTCGTTAAGCTGCATGAAACGATTATAAAAAAGTTGCAAGGTTCCTATCAAGTTGTTTTTAATAAATAATGGGCAAATAATTGCAGTAGTCAAATTGTTGTCTTTACCATCACCTTTATTATTTTCTTTTTTGGAAACTGTGCATATATCTCCTTTTTCCAATGTTCGCAACATTTCTTGGTCTTCTATCGCCTTTTTGATAATCTCTTTATGATTCCCACAACCTGTATATGAAAGCACTGAGTTTCTATCTGTAATAGCAACCGCGTCTGCATCAGTTTTATTCAAGATTATCTCAGCAACCTTCTTTGCTGTCTCAATAGTCAACCCTTCTCTTAAAATTGGCAAGGTTTCATTTGCAATATGCAAAGCTTTTGCTGCAAACACTGCCCCTATCTTCTTCTTTTCTTCAACAACACTTTCAAGGATTAGCAAGAATATACCAATACCTATGCCATTGATTACAATCATTGGAATTCCAATCACTTCAACTAAGTCAAGCGCATCCTTAAAAGGTTTTGCTAAAGTTAAAATAATAATCATCTGGAGCATCTCTATACTCATTCCTGTTAAAATTCCAAAATACCATTTGAATTTCTTATCAGAAAATTTTTTAGCCACCAAACCTGCAATAAGTCCCTCAACAGTTGTCGAAATACCACAAGCAACAGCAGTAAAACCACCCAGCAAAGCGCGATGAAACCCTGCAATGAATCCAGCCAAAAGACCAATATAAGGTCCCCCAATGATACCAACAATAGCAGGTCCTATGACACGCGAATTTGCAATTGCACCTTTAATTGGTATTCCCCAATATGTCCCTAATATCCCAAATAATCCTCCCCCTATTATTAATCCTATTTTTTGAATAATATTTAATTGCTGGTTCAGTATATTGCCAAACAATTTAGTTTTTGATAGAAAAAAAGCCAACGTGACAATTACACCTAATCTTTCTGCCAGGTTAAAAAATACCTCATGCATGTACCTTTCACCCTCAAAACGTTTTATTATTTCCTCTAAACTTTCTTGTTGTTTCAAAAATGATTATACCATAAAAACAAATCTTTAAAGATATGTTGAGTAATCTCTTAATATATTCAAATGTATTTCATTCTAATAGATATTTATTCGTTTTTATAAGTATACCCTACCATAGTATATTGACATAATATTCAATGCTGCTTATAATAAATATTAAGATATTCGTTGTTATTAAGGGGGTATAAGGTATGCCATTCTATGATTTGAGGTGCAAAGATTGTGGTAAGGAGTTCAATATCAGAGCTTCCATTAAGGAGAGAGAAAACAAAGAGATTGAATGTCCAAGCTGTCACAGCCGTGAGCTTGAAGCAGTTTTCAAAAGTGTTAATATAATTTCATCTTCTCGTTCAGACAGCGGCGGATATTCATGCTCAAGCGGATGCTGCGGCGGATCTTGTGGGTTTTAACACAGGGGCAATCTTGAGTAAAACTTTTCAAGGTTGCCCTTTTGTTTTTTTCATTTTTTGTGTGGTATAATTTAAGATATAGAAAACTTTACTCTGTTTATTTTCAAAATGCATGAAAGAGAAGAGCTTGTTAATCTTTTAAAGGATGCCGAAAAGGTTGCAAAAGCCTTGCAAATAAGACCTTTTTCGTTGTACCTTTTAGGTGGCTGTGCATGTATTTTAGGTGAGTATTTAGACAGAGCTACCCGTGATTTTGATATTTTAGATTTGAACTATCCTTCTGAAATTGGAAAAGTCCTCAGGTTTCTTGGAGATTTTGACCTTCTCGAATATGAAAGCACTCCAATAGCACCATCGTTTAAAAAAAGAGCAATAAAGCTTGAGGGTTTTGAATACATAAGAGTTTATGTTCTTTCAAAAGAAGACATTGTGGTCAGTAAAATTATTAGGCTTGATGAAAAAGATATCGAAGATATAGATAAACTAATGCCCTCATGCAACAAAGAATTAATTAACAAAATAATTGAGGAAATCTTAAACAGAAAAGACTTTTTTGAAACAAAGAAGAAAAGTTTTTTAGAAAAACTTGAAATTTTTAGGGTGAAATACGATGTATAGGATATTCTGCGAAAGCTATTATAATTATATCAAGAATTTTGAAAACAAAGGCGCAAAGGATGAATATAGGTATAAAATTGCGAAGGTGTTTGAATTAATTGTAGACCCTCAAAAATTTTATAAAGAGAAAAGCAAAAACTCTGAAACTTACCAGAACCTCTGCGATCTTTTGTACTACATGAAAGAAAATATTCATAGATATCCAAAATTTAAGGCTTTTTTATGGACATTAGAATCTCGTCAAATTGAGCCTGTTTACTGCGGCAAAACTCCTCAAAATGTACTTGAAGAACAGGCAAAGCTTGCAAATATGTTTTTAAATCTTGTGTATTGGTAAAAGAAAAAAGGACTGACTCGGCTTTTTTGCCGAATCAATCCTTTTTATTTTGCTTTTCTTTTACCGCTTTGACATATGTTGAAGCTGAAAGACCTGCAATTAATCCTTCTCCCACAGCTTTTGCAACCTGATAAGGACGTCCTGTACAGTCTCCTGCTGCAAAAAGCCCTTCAATAGATGTTTGCATCTTGCTGTCAACTTTTATGTGTCCATCTTCTGTAAACTCAAGCCCATAAATTAACTGGTCTGCTGGCATAGTTTTTCTGATTACAAAAATCCCATCTACATTCAATATCCTGTCTTCAAGTTCCAATGCATTAACAAAATCTTCCCCATAAACTCCTTTTGGACGTGAGAAAATAACCTCAACGTTATCTTTAAAATGAAACTCATTCTTTTTATAAAGCGGCACATAGTACAACTTTTTTGCAAGCTCAGAAAGATACTCAGCCTCTTCTTCAGCTTCAATAGCCTCTCCAATAACGGCAATGGTTCTTCCCTTGTAAAGCATTCCATCGCAAACAGCACAGTAAGAAATTCCCCGACCTACAAATTCACTTTCATTTTCTAATAAAGTCTTCTTTGGTGTGCCAATTGCTAAAATGACAGAATAAGCTTCGTAAAATTCGTTGTTTGCGTTTATGGTGAAAATATCACCAGATTTGTAGAAGTTTATAACCTTCTTGTGTACAATCTCAATACCCATCTTTTTAGCATGGTCATAAAACGCCTGCAAAAGCTCTTTCCCGGACACACCATGAAACCCAAGATAGTTGTTCACTTCAGGCGCTCTGTAGATACTTGAGTCTTCCTCTTTTGTAACAAACACAACAACACTTCTGTTTGTCTGAGCAAGATTTATAGCAGCAGATAAGCCCGCTGGTCCTGCTCCAATCACAGCACAATCATAAATCATCTTCATAATCACCCCTATATTATTATACCCATACAGGGTATATTTTAAAAGTTATTGTTTTGAATTAAAACTATTTTTTGGTGTGATATCTGTTAAAAAGTTTTTAATATCCTCTATAATTTCTTTTATATTGTCTTCAATCTTTTGCACCCACAACTTCATGCTCTGTTCACCTGTGTAATAAGGAATTTTTAAACCTGCCGCAAAAAAGTATTTTTCAAAGGCAAGACGGCTTAAATGGTAGCTATATATATTACAATCAGTTTCATTTCTAGATTCCACAGGAAAAATAATCCCTCCTTTTGTGAGATCTAAAAATTGAATATATGCTATTATCTGATACAAATCATCTCTGATTTTATCTTTTGCATTGCCAGAATAAACAAAGTCAGCCCAAGCAGGTTTGTACTTAGCATCTAACACACAAATTATCTCTTCTTCTTTTTGGAGAATATAATCAGGAGCAATTTCCCATTTTTCCTTTTCAGAACCATCAATTGATAATACCTTTTCAGTTTTTTGATATTCTATTCTAATATTATCCTTACCATTATTATTTTCAAAAGCCTCTTTCAATATTTCATATACAAAAAATTCCCACAGTTCAGATACATCAATAAATATTGCCTGAAAAGAATCATTAATAGATGAATCAAAGATAGAAATCCCGCAATTTTCCAAAATCTGTAAACAAGTTATTCTTATTTTTTCATATGCGCGATAATATGGATGTACAATCTTTTTTGAACAGTTTTTTAATACTTCTGTCAACTTTGAATTTGCAAATGTGGGTGTTAATTCTTCCATTTGTCTTATCGCTTTATATGCCAATGTCTGTGAATTAATTATATTATCCACAATTTCTCTATATCTATTTCTTACCCTATAATAGGTATGCAAAACAAGGTGTAGAAGGTAATTATCATATGTTCGTTCTCTAACGTTATATGCAATTTTGCCTAAAAAAGGAATATTATATTTTATAAACCTTGCTTCGTCAAGTTTACCTCTGAAATTAAAATTATTGTTTTCGAAATTTCTATAAGTTCTATAAAGCCCCTGTCTGTATGCTTCTTCGATCTCTATCTTAAATTTGAGAACCATAAGTAAGTTCCATAAATCAACATCACTGACACCTATTTTAATTTTATTCTCATAAAAATTCTTAAGATTTTTAAAGCATTTTGAAAGCAAATAAATTAAAAAATATTGTTTTTTAATTTTATCAAATCTTGAACATATTTCAAATAAAACATATATTTCTCTAACATTGCCTTTCGTTTTATCAGTATTTTTAGCCTCATTTTTGTTACTTCTCTGGTTTTGTATCAAATCTTGTTCTACTTCTTTAAATGCTATCTTTAATCTTATTGCACCAATGTATCCGTAAGTTTGGAGTTGTCCATTTTCAAATTTAAATAATACATTTTTGCTCTCCTGTTCAAATCTATTCAACTGCTGGTTTTTTTGTTCATTATTTTCTTTATTTTTTACTTTCAATATACAATTGCTTATACTATTTTGGGCAATAGCCTCATTTAATTTCTGTAATATTAACCCAATATTAATCTTTTCAACATCTTCTTTTGAAAGATAATTGTCTTTATTTTCGCTGTTATCTTCGTTGTTTTTTAGTCTTTCATCATAAATTTCATACGTATTTTCTTTGTTAAAAATCTTTAATTTTATATCTTCATTGTTATTCAAATTATAAACTGTATAATCACACAGACGAAAAATATATCTATCTGCAAACATATTTTCGACTCACCTTGAGTAAACATTTCTCAATTATTGTTCTGTAAATTATTTTTTAAACTTTCAGAATCTTGGATGTTTTCTTCTTCTGGGTTATTATTGCTTTTTTGACTATTATCTATTTTACTCTCAATTATTTTTTCTATCTCGCTTATAAAATTCTCCCCATTTTCATATCCTCTTACATACTCATTTAAAAGTGGCTTTAATCTATATTCCCACAACTCATCAAAAGCAGATTTAAAACTCTTTTCATCTATAGCTTTTTCAATATCAATTTCTCCAAAATATGCTGGTCCAATGTGGTAATGTTCATTCAAACCAAATTCTTTCCCTTCGGACGATATCCTTTTATTTATTTCTTCAGCTATTTCAGAAAGTTTTTTGACCAGTTCCTCTATCTTTTCATCTGTTATTTCCCACCGCAATTTGCTATCTTTCTTCTTATTTTCAAATATACCCTTTAGTACATCTTTCATAACATAATTTGTCTTAATTTCAATCCAAACAAACCTTCTACGCATAGCAAAGTCTATCGTTTCTACATTTCTATCAATATCGTTCATAGTTCCAATTATGTAAACATTCTCGGGAATATAAAAGCCGTCTTTGAATGGATCTTCATCACTTTTGTCAATATTTTCATAAATGTAACTATACTGTGTCTTTATTTTATGCTTTTCCCCCCTATAGCTATTTTCAATAAGTACCATTACTTCCCCAAAAACTTTTGAAAGATCTGCCCGGTTTATCTCGTCTATTATAAAAAAGTACTTGTAGTTTTTATTTTTTGCCGCTTTTCTGCAGAATTTTTTGAACACACCATCTTTCAGTTCAAAAGCAATATTTGCTGTGTTGCCGTTCTTCTGGATAACCGGTTTAAAACCTTCTATAAAGTCTGTATAATCGTAAGAGGGATGAAATTGGATTTTCTCAATATAATCTTCAGAATTTATTTGCTTGCCATCTTCCTCTATTACTTCTTTGGCAATTTCTTTTGCAAGATAAGTCTTCCCTGTACCAGGTGGACCTGTTAAGATGATAGCTTTATTATGCATTAAATACTTTATTATTATTTTCTTAATTTTGTAAACATTGGATTCTTTACTAAATATCTCTATATTTTTAGTATTGCTTGATTTTATGTAATAACCTTTCATCATCTGTTCTATTTTCACCTTCATTTTGTTTAATTCATTGTTAAACTCACCGTTTTTTATTTTAACTATTATATCACTCCAATCAACGTTTTTTCCAACTCCAATTGATTCTAAAAATATTTCATATAAATTTAAAATAAATTCAATTTCTTCTTTAAATTTATCAAGAGGTAACGCCAAGAACTCATCTTTGTTGTATAATTTGCCAAAAATATGATTTTCTTTTTTATATGCTAAATTACTATGTATTTCTTCTTCAATTCTTTCAACAGAAAACACTTCTTTTACAGGTTCAAAATACTTTCTTAGTATTTCCGACAATCCTTCAATCAATTCTTTTTCTCCTGCAAAACCAAAAGATAAATAAACTCTTTTTGGAGGTTCAAAAGGCTCTTTCGACCTATTAGAAAATAAATAAACAAAATAAAAACCTTTTTCTACTTCAAAATTTTTCCTTTTTATTACTACATAAGGATTGTATTGAATTTCATCATTTATTTTTTTTCGTGTATCTATAAGTATAAACTCATAATCTTTATTTTTATAACTTGTTACTATCTCTTCTCTTGATTTTCCGGTAGGGTCCTCAAACGTTTTTCTTATTATATTACTATACAAATATTTTACCGCTTCTTCGAAATTCATATTTAAGGACATTTCTTTCAAAAACCCCCGTAATTTTTGCAATTTTTTAAACTTTCAAGAAATTTTCAATATCCAAGACAAAAATCACCGCTCCACCCTGTTCAATCTTTTGCTTGCTCATAAAAAACAGGCTCTGCAAAGCAGGGGGCAAAGTAGATTTTGAAACCTCTCTCCTTTCTGACACATTCTTTTTTATAAGATCAATTACCTCATCAACTCTCTCATCCTCAACACCTATCATGAATGAAACTGTCCCTCTGTTTAAAAGACCACCTGTTGAATAAATAATTGTAGCAGAAATCCCGTTTTCAATAAGTGCAAGGTTCAGTTTATTCTTATCCACTTCTGATACAATTGCCAAAACTAATTTCATTTTTTAAATTCACCCTTTTCAAAAATCAATTATGATATTATTTTACCACAATTTTCTTAAGTTGATTTAAATTTTATGCCAAATCTTTGTTGTTAGCAAATGCAATTTTGGTGGTATAATAAATAAGTTAGAAACTTTTAAATCCATTTTGACAAGGAGATGTCGCAAAGATGCTTGAAATTATTGACCTTCACGTTGAGGTTGGCTCAAAAGAGATTTTAAAAGGTGTATCGCTCACAATCCCTGATGGAGAGACTCATATTCTGTTTGGCCCAAATGGAAGCGGAAAAACAACACTCATGATGAGCATAATGGGTCTTCCAAAATACAAAATAACGTCAGGCAAGATAATCTTCAATGGCGTTGACATCACATATATGCCAACGCATGAGAGAGCAAAGCTTGGGATTGGAATGATGTTTCAAAAACCACCGGCAATAAGAGGTGTTGAGCTTCAAAAACTTTCTGATATAATAAAATCTATAAGAAACACAGATGCTGATGTCCAAGAGTATGCAAGAATTTTAAATTTAGAAGATCATCTTTTAAGAGAAGTAAACTACGGTTTTTCTGGCGGTGAAATAAAAAGGTCTGAACTTTTGCAACTTTTGTGTCAAAAACCAAGCCTTGTGCTTTTAGATGAACCAGAATCAGGTGTTGACCTTGATAATATAACCCTTTTGGGAAATGTGATTAAAAAGCTTTTAAAAGGCGAAAAGATAAAGAAGCGACACACCTCCGGACTGATTGTCACACACACAGGGTATATTTTAGAGTATGTCAATGCAGACAAAGGTCACATTCTGATGGATGGAAAGCTTGTATGCTCAGGTTCTGCAGAAGACCTCTTTGAAGAGATAAGGCAAAACGGGTTTGGGAGGTGTGAAAATTGTCTTCAAGACACTATATAGATGAAAAGATTTTGGAGCTTGCAAAATCAGCTCTGGATAAAAAGGCAGCTTATGGGCAGGACATTGATCTTTCCGCCTTTGAAGAGGCAGAGGAAAAAGACCAGATTTCAGAACTTTCCAAACTTCCAGAAGAGATTCAAAAAACAATCCTTAATGCTGGAATAGAGGTATCTGAAGAAGGCCGGTCGGGAAGTTTCTTGCAGCTTGACCACTCTGTTGTATACAGGCGGCTTCAGCAAAGGTACCATGGCCAGCTTGAAATTCTGGATATAAATGAAGCTTTGGAAAAGTATCCTGAGGTGCGCGAAAAATATTTCTGGAAAGCGGTAAAGCCTGACAGAGATAAATACACTGCATTTTCTGCAACCCACCCTGCCCATGGGTATTTTATAAGAGTGTTCAAAGGGCAGAAGGTTGAAAAGCCAATACAGGCATGTCTTCTTCTGCAGGAAAATGCAAGGATACAAAACGTGCACAATATTGTCATCTTGGAAGAAGGTGCAGAGGTTCAGATTATAAACGGATGCGCAACCGCACCAAAGGTAAAGGAAGGGCTGCACATTGGAATTTCTGAGTTTTACCTTGAAAAGGGAAGCAAGCTCACCTTTACAATGGTTCATAACTGGGCAGAAGATTTCTATGTCAGACCCCGCGGCGTAACTATCGTTGAAGATGATGCTGTATATATTTCAAACTATGTTCTTCTAAAGCCTGTAAAGTCAGTACAGTCGTTCCCAATTGCAATACTGAAGGGTAAAAACTCGGTTGCATCCTTTAACTCACTCTTGTATGGGCTAAAAGACTCCGAGATTGATATGGGCTCACATATAATACTGGAAGGTGAAAATTCAAGCGGGCAGGCAATATCAAGGGCAATCGTAAAAGACAGCGCAAAGATATACTCGCGCGGAATTTTGGAGGCTCGGCAGAACCTCTCAAAAGCGCACCTTGATTGCCGCGGAATACTTTTATCAAGCAGCGGAATGATGTATGCTGTGCCGGAACTTTTATCTGACGGCGCACCGCAAAGCCATCTTTCACATGAGGCTGCAATCGGTCCTATTGCCGAAGAAGAGATAGAATACCTGATGGCAAGAGGACTTTCAAAAGATGAGGCAATATCTCTTATAACCCAGGGGTTTATGGATGTAAAAATACTTGGGCTTCCAAAACAGCTTGAAAATTATATCCAGGAACTTATTTTGCAGACGCAGGAGGAGAATATGTAAAATTGAGATTTTTAACAAAATCCTAAGATATAAAAATTAAAGTTTTTACGCCTGACAAAATTAACAAAACCAATAGAGTCGGCAAAATATTTTTGCTGACTCTATTTTTTTATCATTAATTTTTCATCTCTACCCTGCTTTTACTTCTATGCCATTTTTAATTTGAATATTTTTAATAAAATTCCTTATAAATATTCATACAAATTCTATACTGTCTCTTTTTTTTATGATAAGATATAATCAATTCAAAATTTACAAAAACAAGGAGTGAGGGGTATGGGGCTAAAATTAATACAAATTATCATTTGGCTAAAAACAACTACAATCATTCTGATTCTTCCAGTCACAACAGCAAAGTTTCTACTCAATCTTTATCAAGCAGCTTGCTTGTAACTAACAATCCAGCTTCCTACTTAACACAGCCTTACAAAGTTACATTTTCAAACATTTCCTTTGCTTCTTCTCAAAAATCTTTTGCAAACAGCAAGACTCATAACTCAAGTATAAGCAGTAATGAACTTTTTGGGGTTATTTCAAACATTAAAAAAGATATTTTACAAACTGCCAGAAAAGTTCAGAATAACGTTAATAACTTTGTATCTTCTGAGTTTAAAACTCTCAGTGCTGCAATTAAAAACGTAGAACAAAAAGTTTCCTCAGCTGCAAAAACGTTTACTCAAAGTGTTAATAATCTTAAAAAAGATTTAAAACAAACTGCCGAAAATGTAAAGCAAAAAGTTCAGCAGTTTATAAATACTGAAAAGAGCAACAATAACACAAATCCTCAACACCAAAGTACGTCAGCTCAAAAAGTTGATGGACAGAAAAATAAAAGTGGAACATATGTAATAACAAAAAATACTAGTTCAAAAAGCACCAATATTTATGAAAATGGTAAAAATTCTCAAACTTTGAGTATTGACTTGAGTCCTTATAATCCTGTTAAATCACCTGGAAATGCATGGGGCAATGCATCTGCCACAAAAGATGTTGTAAAATACATAAAAGCATATAAAGAAAGATGGTTTCACAGTAAAAGTTACAACTGACAGAAAATATGCTATAATAAAAGGTGCACGAACAGAATCTGCTTTAGAGGAAGGAATAAAAGGAACGAGGTATGCGTTTAAAAATGCAGAGAAATATCCAGAGGTGTTCAGGTTTGTTAAACCGAAAGTTGCAGCAAAAGAAGCATTTAATGTAAAGAATGTGGGGACGAAGGTTGCAATGGCAGGAATTGCTATTGATACAGGAATTGATATTTATAACGATATAAAGAGCAAAGCAGAGCCAACTAAGATAGCAGCTGATGCAGTTGTTGATGTTACATTTGGAGCTGGTAATGTGGCAGCAAGTGCTGCGGTAGGAGCATGGGCGGGAGCAGCTGCTAGCGCAGCAGCTGGTGCAGCAGGTGGTTCAGTAATTCCTGGTGCAGGAACAGTAGTAGGTGCCATTGTTGGTCTTGGTACAGGGTTTGCCTATACATTTGCAACTGAATCATTTAAAATTAATGGCAAATCATTGAAAGATGCCGCTAAGCAGCTTACAAAGAAAGTTTTTGACCATATAGCCAATTGAAAGGGAAAGATTTTACCTGATTTTAAAGTTGATAAGGGAGTTGCTGACAAATGACAACAGAAGAATTTTATATAAGAAAATTTATACGGGAGACTGGTGGTTTTGCAGAGACTCCAGAGTATTTTAAGGATAGTATGTTTGTTTATTTAATAATTTTTCCTGGTTTAACATTAGGCGCAGTTTTGCCTCCTATGTTAGCTTGCAATAACACATTGACCAGATTAATATTCTGGAGCTATGCAGTAGGAACAATTTTTTTGATTTTGTGGACGATTTATATTTATATAAATCCATACAAAAGACAAAGGCTGATTGTGCTTCACATGGGGATATCATCCTTATATTTTTCCCTGTTTTTGCTGATAGGTGCGGTTGAATATACAGGTGTGCTTGCACACCTGTATGTTTTATCATTTTTGTTTGTTGCAATTTACATTGTTATTTTGTGTTACATATTCAAAGTTTATATTCCAAAGCTGCTGAGAGGATACAGATGGGAGAAGTCAAAGTTTTGGAAGAACAAGCTGGGTAAGAGGATACTTGGGTTTGCGGCTTCGTTTTTTTCAGTGGCAGGAGTTACAGGAATGGCAGTTGCAAAAATTTTGGGAAATTATCTTAGTCAACGTGGAGTATATATTGCAATGGCGTTTACCTTTGTTATTTTATCATATATATTTGTATTCTTTAGCTTCATGATTTACAAATATTACCTGATAATTAAATATCCTCAATTTGCTAATTACTATGAACCCCCAAAAGAGAAGCAGAAGAGAGTTTCTAACAAGAGAAAGATTAACAGTGAAAAATCAAAAAATGCCATTCAAGTTTCAAAGAAAACTAAAAACAAGAAGAATAGCAGGAAAGTGAATAAAATTATTGAGGAATTACCAAATGAGTAGCAAAGAGGGATTATGAGATATGAAGTATAGATTTGAATGCACATTTTTAGATGCTCAAAAAGTCGTTTTAGAAATTACTTCTGAGAAAACAGGGAAAAGATATATTCGCGCGGAATTTTAGAGGCTCGGCAGAACCTTTCAAAAGCGCACCTTGATTGCCGCGGAATACTTTTATCAAGCAGCGGAATGATGTATGCTGTGCCGGAACTTTTATCTGACGGCGCACCGCAAAGCCATCTTTCACATGAGGCTGCAATCGGTCCTATTGCCGAAGAAGAGATAGAATACCTGATGGCAAGAGGACTTTCAAAAGATGAGGCAATATCTCTTATAACCCAGGGGTTCATGGATGTAAAAATACTTGGACTCCCAAAACAGCTTGAAAATTATATCCAGGAACTTATTTTGCAGACGCAGGAGGAGAATGTAAAAATAAAGAGGCAAGGCTTCTTAAATAGTGAGTCTTCGGGTTTGCTGCCTTGCCCATTATTTTTTATTCGTACCTTAGCGCCTCTATAGGATTTAAGCGCGCTGCCTTCTCTGCCGGAAGCATTCCAAAAATAACTCCTATCAAAACTGAAATTCCAAAAGCCATAAGTGCCCACTTTAGCGAATACACAGGCTCAACTCTAGGAATCCTTGAAATCCCCACCGCAATTACAAAAAACCCAAGCAATATACCAATTATACCACCAACACCTGTTATAACCATCGACTCTATGAGAAACTGTACTCTAATATCGCTTCTCTTTGCTCCAATTGCTTTTCGAATCCCAATCTCTCTTGTTCTTTCTGTAACAGACACAAGCATTATGTTCATAATTCCAATGCCACCAACCACAAGAGAGATTGTAGCAATGCCACCAAGTATTGTCATCAGAAGATATGTTATTTGATTGAGAGTCGACATAAGTTCAGACATATCATAGACTGAATAGTTTTCTTCCTTTTTTATAACATTGCTCAAATATGCTTTTATCCTTTTTTTGACCTCATTGTTCTTATCAGCAGAAACTGTACGTACCAAAAAATTTTTCACAAGCGCATAGTCGTCTGTCGAGAGGCTATTTAAGGCAAATAAGGGCACTATGATACTGTCGTCAACCGTGTTGTCCCTTCCGCCCTGTTTTTCTTTTAAAACTCCAACCACCTTGAAAACTTGACCATTTACGTTTATCTCTTGCCCCACTGGATTTTGGCTATTAAATAGCTTTTTTTGTATCCTCGAACCTATCACTGACACTTTTTGCCTAAAATCACTGTCTACAGGACTTATAAACCTTCCTTTTGAAAGTACAAGGTTTTGTATCATCATGTACTCGGCTGTTGCCCCAATAATCTGGCATTCCTCTTTTTTACCTCTGAAAATTGCCTGAGCAGGATATTGGACAAATGGGCTCACACCCATGATAACATCGTTATTTTTCCTTGCAAACTCTAAAAATTGATCAACCGAAATATCTTCGCTCTTTGAAGCTGGATTTATAAAAACATACACAAGGTTTGTACCAAGCTTTTCTATCTCTTTTGTAATACCAGCTGTGGTGCCCTCAGCAAGCCCCACAGCTGCAACCACCGCTCCAACGCCTATTACAACACCAAGAAGCGTTAGAAATGACCTTAGCCTGTTGAGAAAAATGCTCTGGATTGCCATCTTGCAAGAAAGCAAAAACTTCTCCATCGTACAACATCTTCCCCTTTTAGTAGAAAAGACTTTGACCCTGTTTTTCAGTATCAAACTTTGGAAGCACTACTTCTTCGCCCTCGATAAGCCCTTCCAAGATTTCAACGTATTTATCGGTTGTCATGCCAAGTTTGACCGGCCTTTTTTCTGCATCTTTATAGTAAGAGTTGTCAAGTCCGTATTCGTCTCTTTTCTGGCTGGTTTTTTGTTCTTTGTTTTTCTCAGAAGTTTTAGCCTTTTGTTGCGTGCAAACATACACATAATATTTTCCATCTTCTTTGTGAACTGCTTCAACTGGTACAACAAGCGCATCTTCTTTGGACTTTAAGATAATCTCTGCTTCTGCGTGCATCCCAATCTTTATATTACTGTTATTTCCAAATTCTATCTTAACAACAAACTTTGAGACGCTGCCATTGCTATCCGATTGTGCCTTTTCAGAAATCTCTGCAACATACCCTTCTAAAGGCCTTTTTCTTGTACTTCCTACTGCATCAAGCTTTATATTAACCTTCTGCCCTGGCTTTATCTTCAAAATGTCAAGTTCTTCCACCTGAGCACTTATCGCAAGGTGTTTCGGGTCATATACAGAACATATCATCTGCCCAACAGTCACCACATCACCATCCTGGAGATTCAAATCAGCTATTTTGCCGTCAATTGGAGCTAAAACCTCATAGTTCTTCAAATCATCTTCGGCTGCTTTTATCTGGGATTTTATATCCTCTATCTTCAAATCAAGCTGTTTTATTTGCATTTCAACCTCGTCGGTTGAAAACTTCAAAAGCAAGCTACCTGTTTTTACCATCTGCCCATTTTCAACAAAAACTTTCTCTATTCTGCCAGAAACAGAGCTTACAATGCTCTTTTTTGAAAGTACCTCTAAAATGCCTTCGCTAAGTGACATTACTTTTTCACCGTTTAAAAGTTTTAAACTTACACTTGCCTTCATACCCTCAGTCAAGCCACCATTTTTGTTTGAAACTACCACCTTCGCATCAAACACCATCGCACCATCCTGGTTTTTGTAAATCCTGCTTCCCAAGCCTTCAATAACACCATCGACCTTGTCCATAAGATCAACCACTACAATCTCTGCCTTCTGTCCTCTTTTTACCTTTCCATAGCACCATGCAGGAAACTGGACATTTAGCTTCATCCTCGAGTCATCAATAATAGTCATTATCTGCATTCCTTGACTGACAAGCATACCTTCACTTGTTGTAAGATTTTGCACAAACCCGTCCTGGGGAGATTTTAAAGTAAAGTTTTGAAGCTCCCTTCGAAAATTTTCTCTTTGAAGTTCAAGATCAAGAAGCTGTCTTTTCAAAGCCTCTATCTTAAAAACTGCCTGGCTGTCATCTATCTTAGCGATTAAATCTCCTTTTTTGACATACTGCCCGTTTTTGACAAAAATCTTTTCTAAAGTACCATTTACTTTTGATAAAACATTCCTTGTGCTGCTGCTTTGCACAATGCCAGATACCAAAAGTGTTTGCTTTAAAGAAATCTTTTCCACCTTTGCAGTCCTTGGCTTAGATGAAGCATCCTTTTTGCTCCCAGATGGCATAGTTAAAACAACTGTTAAAATAAATCCCACTAATATAAGTAACACAATAATTACAGCTTTTTGCCAGTTTTTTAGACCTCTTGCAGTGTTTTGCATGTAAGAATACTCTCCTTTTCTATTTGCCACCAAACTTCATAAAGTTTTGTGTAAACACTGAAACAATCGGCATTATGAGTGTGACTGCACTATAGACAATACTAACAATAATACTTTTTGCTTTGTTAAGTTCACAGGCAGCAAACACCCCAATCCCAATTAGTACATATCGCCATATAGCAAACACATGCAGGTATGTTCTTATAAAATACTTAAAATTCATTTGAATATCCAAAATGTTCAAATTTACAACACTGGCATATATCACATAGAAGATGTAATATGGAATCATTACAAGATTTGCAACTGCCACAATTGTAAGTGCTTTTTTGTAATCAATCTCTCCACCTGCAAGCCTTACAATTATGAGCAAGACAAAAGAAGCAATAAAAAATGAAATAATGGTATGTAAAAATGTTGTTCCTGCTAAATAGATAGGTGATTTTGTAAATTTTAAAGTTTTTAAAGTAGCTTCTTGCACTTGCGGATCCTCAGTGATTTTTCTTACATACTCTAACATAGCTTCATCTGAGATTTTGGGCAAAAACAACGTAGTAAGTGCTGCTACTATCGGTATAAAAAATATTAAAATCAAAAAGTCTGGCTTTTCTTTGACTTTCTGAAATACTTTTATTGGTGAAATAACAAGATTCAGAAGATTTGATGGCTTCAAGTATTCCATACCTTAAACTCCTCCTCTCTCAATATACCTTTGATTTTCTCAAAATATCTCACGATTTCTTTAAATTTTGCTATCGAAACAAACATTTCGTTCTTGATATTGTTATTATCGCTTTATTTTACCATGTTCAGCTTAAACTTAGCCTTTTCCTTGTATTTATCTTGTTATTTTACCATATTACGGCGGGTATTTATCCACAATAACCATGGTGTTTACCCTCTCATGTCTCTCAGGGTCTTTTTTCACTTGCCCTCAATTCCCTCGTCCCATCTACCATGGCGTGGACGTCAGTTATGCTCTTGTGCAGGGTCTTCGCCTGTATGGAGGATGTACTCTGACCACCCGCTCACACTTTTCAATCTACTTACTTTTCATAAAAAAATCATTTAATCCTTTCTTCTTCACTTCTTACCCTTAACACATTTTCTAAGATTTGAACTCCTACTAAAAGGGGCGCTTTGCTACTCGACATGTCTTAATTCTTCTCGCAAAGCTAAGAAACTTTTGCCCCTTCAGATGTGAATCACTCAAACTATTGCTCCTACTTTAAACTAAGAATGCTCAAGCAATTTTTTCATAAATCACTTCACGCTGTTCTTGCTAAAGCCTCTCTCTTTATATCACTCAACATCTTGTTCCCATCATACTTTATGCCTTTTTTCAAAATCGCATAAAATATCCTTATCAATTTACAACACAGTGCTATCAGTGATTGCTTCTTCTTCAAAGGATTGTTCTGCCGCATAGTGTAATACCTGTGCAGCTGCTTAAATTCTTCATTCTTTGCTACTATTGTAATCATGGCCTTGAATAAACTACTTCTAAGCCTCCCTCGCCCTCTTTTACTTATACACGTCTGTCCCTTGTACTTGCCAGAACTATTCTCAATTATGTTGAGTCCCGCTAATTTCTGTATCTGTCTCGCATCCTCATACCTCCTTGTATAATTATTTTCGTAAGGCACATCAATAAAAATTCTAACAAAATAACAACCAAAGATTCGGTTAACATAAGATTTTGAGTCTCATCAATTAAAGTAACATTTCTAATCCTTCTTCTTTGAGAGGAAAGCAGCCTAAAATCACTTCCTGCTGCTTGTGGCTTCTCATCTTTGGCCACACTCTAATTTATCGCTGGCCTCTTGCCAGCCTCATTAAATTTGATATAATTCTTTCATCTGGGCATGGAATTTATCTGCACTCGCCTCCTGGGAGCGGAAGCTTCCTTCCGTATACCCGCACAAAAGACTATTATTCCATTCCAGGTAAGTCTAAACTATTTGTGGCTAAAGGCCAGCTTAAATCTTAGTTTAAGCTGGTTCCTCTATCTACTGCCCAAGGTTGTATACTTACCTTCGCTCGGAATGGAAAACTCATACCCTAATTCAATTTTAAAATCACTTGCAAGGAGGTCTTATTGCTATGAATTTAAAACCTATTGCCGGGATTGATGTCTCCAAATATTTCAGTGAAATGGTGGTTATCTCTCCTACAAATGAAATACTCGCTCGCTTGACTATCCATCACAACAATCCCTCTGACTTTGATAGGGCTATTGAAATCCTTAAAAAAGTTGAAGAGGATTTCGCAGCTCGCCCTACCATCGTCATCTCAAGCCACAGGGCACTACCACAAAATCCTCTCCCGCTTCTTTACTTCTAATGGCTGGAATGTTGCAATTATCAACCCCATCCAATTCTCACTTCTATCAAAAATGCGGGAGGAAGTCAAAGTAAAAAATGATAAAATCGATGCCCTGTGGATTGCCTTAACCTTCAGGCTTACTAACTCCGCTATAGCACAACCTTCATCTGAAACCCTCGATTGCTTGAAAAACTTATGCCGTCAGTATTACAACCTAAGCGATGAGTTAACCTCTTACAAATACAGACTTATATCAACCGTCGACCAAATTATGCTCAACTTCAAAGAGGTCTTCCCTGACATTTGCTCTAAAACTGCTTTGACTGTACTTGAAAACTACCCTACTCCAAACGATATCCTAAGCGCTGACAGTGAAAAACTTATTTCCATCATTCAACAAACTTCTAAAAAAAGCTATCCATGGGCTAAAGAAAAATATGATTTACTTATCGCAAAAGCTAAAGAATTTAAGCCTTTTTCTATATCTGACTTGGCAAATGTTACTATGCTTAAAGTCTATATTAACATAGTCTTGACTTTGCAACAGAACATCGACAAAATTTTTGAAGCCATAAATCAGCTTGTTCAGCAGTCTTCACAGACTCAACCTTCAATATCTGAAAATATTAACCTTCTTCAATCTATCCCCGGCATAGGTTTTCTCACTGCCGCAACTATCCTTGCTGAAATAGGTGATTTCAAAAAATTTTCAAAACCCAATAAACTTGTTGCCTTCTTTGGCATTGATCCTTCCGTAAATCAATCCGGGCAATTTGTTGGTTCAAAAAACAAAATGTCTAAACGTGGCTCTAAAATCTTGCGAAGAATCTTATTTACAATTGCTCTTGCCAATATCAGAACTAAAAGAGACTCTAAGCCTTGTAATCCTGTGTTATTGGAATACTATCAGAAAAAGTGCCAACAAAAGCCCAAAAAAGTTCTATTTTGTGCTGTCATGAGAAAACTCATATGCATTATCTTTGCTGTCATGCGTGATAAAAAGCCTTTTGAACTTAGAACTTCCTGAAGAACATATTCAAAGATGCTTTAATAAGACTGCTGTTTATTGCGTATAAATAATTGTTTTATTAACAAAACATTGGTTAACCATAATACGTGCTCAGCCTCCATATGTTATGTCAACTTCTAATGGATGGCTTACCTTCTTATACCCTTTTAAAAGGATTTTACACCATAAAATGTTATCAAAAATTTTTTTAAAAACTCTTGACTTTAATTAGCTGGTCTTTTTAATTTAATCAAAATTGGTACAGTTACTTCTATTTCTTATGATTATTAGAACATCAACTACCTTCTATATTATAATTTATTTTTCAGTTTAAAACAACAATATTTTATAAACCTTTAATTATTTTATTTCTTGTTCTACAAATCACAAGGATTTAATTAAAATTGCGCTTAGGAAGTCAAATTATGCTAAACCTTTTAAACAAAAGCACCATAATTGTCACCAATTCATTTAGCCCATATATACCAACACTTTGCATAAAAAGCAATGTCAATATTATACATACTAAAAATATTGGTATTACAATTGCAATTTTACTCACTCTCTCTCAATATACCTTTGATTTTCTCAAAATATCTTTCGTTTTCTTCAAATTTCATAGTTATAAAAATTTATTTAGTGCTTGTTATTTCTATTATTGCTTTATTCTACTACATGAAGATTAGATTCAACCTGCTTTTTGTATTAATTTAGATATTTTGCCATATTACGGCGGGTATTTATCCACAATAACCATGGTGTTTACCCTCTCATGTCTCTCAGGGTCTTTCTTACCTTGCCCTCAATTCCCTCGTCCCATCTACCATGGCGTGGATGTCGGTTATGCTCGTATGCAGGGTCTTCGCCCTTATGGTGATTGTACTCCGACTAACCCGCTCTCATTTTCCAATCGTCCTATAAAAATTCATTTAATTTAATCTAATTCTTCTTTCCTTCTTTTCTTAACCTTAACACACACACTTTCTATGATTTGAACTCTTAATAAAAGGGGCGCTTTGCTACTCGACATGTCTTAATTCTTCTCGCAAAGCTAAGAAACTTTTGCCCCCTCAAGATGTGTACTCTGCTAATCTTTCGCTCCTACTTTAAACTAAAATTTCTCAAGTTGGGAGTTAAAATAAAATTGTGTCCACTGTATAATTAGTATTGAAATAATCATCAAAGGGGGCTACTTAAGAATGAATAAAAACGAAATTATTGAGACTGCTAAAAACATGGCAAAAGAAGCAAGTATTAAATATGTATTGCTTCCTGTGATGATCCTAACCGCCCAGCTCTAAAACAACTAAAAGTAAAACTTGCTCGATTGCTTTATGTTATCGGAAAGATAAGTAGCCTTGCTAAAAACGAAAATGACAAAGGCAATGGTTTTTATTGAAGTAAAACTTGCAACACCTGCCTCAAGTCTTGAAATCTCTGTCCCTCGCACACGCTACTTCCAATTTCCGACCTTCTATCCTCTTCTTCCCGCTACAAAAGAGTTGATAGTTCGTACACTGACCTTCTTATGTCTTTAGTCGTCAATGGTTATTCTTGAGCGTTCCCTTGTTCAAACTTTGAAAGCTTTGAATCTTCCATATTCCGAAAATGAAATACTAAAAATCAAAGAAGACCTTAAAAATGAACTTCAGTTATTCAAACAAAGAGAACTACCAACAAGTGCTTTTGCTCTTATCATCGATGGTTATCATTGTGAAGTTAAGGATAATTCTAAGGTTAAACAAGCTACTTGTTATGTTGTCCTCGGCATCGACTTAGAAGGTAAAAAAGATATTTTTGGTATCTACACTTTCTTCGGCAAAGAAAATAAGGCTGATTGGATGAAAGTTTTTGACGATTTAATTACAAGAGGTCTTAAAGAAGTTTTAATTGTCATAAGCGATGACTTTCCTGGTATTATAGATGCTGTCAAACTTGCTTACCCTCTTGCTGACCATCAACTGTGTTTTGTTCATCTCCAACGTAATGTCAGAAAACATATGACAAAAGAGGATGCTTCAGCTTTTAACAAGAGTTTAGACAGACTTAAAATTTCTTCTTCCGATTTTGACGAAGCTGTACTGAAATTTAAAGAACTTTGTGATGGATACCTTTCAAAATATCCTCGATTTATTAAAGCAATATCAGAAAAAGCAGAGTTTTATCTTGCACATATGAAATACCCTGAGGAATTAAGAAAGCATATCTATACCACAAACGCCGTTGAAAGTGTAAATAGCATGATTGAGAAGGCAAGAAGTAAATTCAGGTGGATACTTTAAGCTGCCTGTGTCTTAGAAATTAATATTTACTTACAGCGAGAGAACTTACGCCGTACAAAATGGAAAAATGGAGTTCCCAGCATTAGAAAATGCATTAACAACATAACCCAACTTTACAACTTACGTTATAAATTGGAAACACAAAATTCTTGACAAGTCTCCTCAGCAAATATTTTATCTCTTGTCTTGCCAGCTTCCTACCTTCTTTCTTACCTATACTCCTTTTGGCAGCTTCCACTAATTCCATAACCCTTTTGCGACTTATCGCTCGCCTATCTACTTTGTCACGCCAACACTCTATAATCCCTTCCACTCCCTTTTCTACTACACCACAAGGCAATGGCATCTCTATTTAAAGTCAGTAGCGCTAACTTGCCTTCCCAATCAGAAAATACTTCTAAAAACTCTGGAAAATAAATATCCAGCCAGTTGATTATTTGATTTTTTAAAACACTCAAGCGCTTTTGTACCCTTTCATATATGTTCATTGCTACTCTCATCTCAGCATATATACCCGCGGGTATATTTGGCTCTGTATATCTTCCATCCTTCACAAGCATCGCTATTGTTTTTGGATCCTTTATATCACTCTTTGTTGGCGTATTATCATCAAGCTCCTTGCTCCTCTTCACGTGAAAAGGATTCACTAAAACCACTTTTATACCATTTTCTTTTAAATACTGCTCAAAGCACAGCCAGTAATGCCCTGTAGGCTCTATCCCTACTATTACGTTCTCTTTGCCATGGGCTTTCATTATCTCTTTGGCCCAATCTAAAAATTTTTCTATCCCTTCTTTTCTATTCTCAAACTCTATTCTCTTGCCAAGCTCCACTCCCCTAAAATCAAATGCTCTGCCAACATGTATCTCCTTTGCTATGTCTACTCCTACAACTAAAGTTTTCTCTGTCACTTGTAATATCTTCTCATTTTGTGTATACTTCAAAGAGGGTACCTCCTTTGTTGTGTTTTGTCGTAAGTTGTACAACTTACATTCTATATTTTATCAGGAGGTACCTTATCTTTTCAAATCTCATTTCTCGCCATTTCCGCTCATTTTCGTTCATTACAGGAATGCTCGTATCATATAATTATCAAATCACTTAAAACTTCATATCTCAATTGGTACATTAAATTATCAGTACCAATTGATTACTGGAAACTCACCTTGATAGCAAACTTTTTTCAAACCGCTCACTTCTCAAAAATTGAATATTAAAATTGACTGCTACAACTTAAATTTGCCCTTTATCTTTGGTAAACTAAAATCAGAAAAAGTTTAAACCTGATTTAGTTTATTGGGATATTTTTGATCACCTCCTGCTGGATGTGCTTTGATATCTGCACGCCACAGCTCGCGAAAGACTTCAGCCCCAAAGGATTACATGAGTAATGTTTACTCGAAGGCTTAAGCACGGTCAGTTTTCCACATCTGATTTGAGCATGTCAGATGTGTGCTACAGCATAAACTGCTTAAGTAGTTCTAATATCGGCGAGGCTGCTATTGTCATGTAATCCCCAGGGATAAAGGGCTTAATACTTTTTCTTACCCACTACACTTGCAAAAAGGAGGTCTTCAAATTGCCAAATACTTTAATTGTGGGCATTGATATCAGTAGTCAGTCAAATTCCATCTTCTTCATCGATGATGCCGGAAATCATTTGATTAAAAAACCTTTTTCCTTGCCTAACCATCAAGAAGGTGCTAACGAATTAATCAAAAGAGTTATTGATTGCCTCAGCCAGTATAATCTATCCTACGTTAAATTCGGCATGGAAGCAACTTCACATTACGGTTGGCATCTGCATTTGTATCTTGCTTCTTCATCTGAACTGCTGCCATATAAACCAACTTTTTATGTCCTCAACCCAAGCGTCGTCAAAGGCTTTAAAAAAATCTACACTTTCTTGCCTAAAACAGATAACATCGATGCAATTGTCATCGCTGAATGTGTCAGGTTTAGCAAACTCAACCCAACACCTTTACCAGACTTCAAATATGCTGCTACTTAAGCGCCTTACCAGAATGCGCTATCATCTTGTTCACAATTTAACCCGTGAAAAAAACAGAGCTCTAAATCTCATATACCTTAAATTCTCCACTTTCTCTCAAGAGTGCCCATTTTCTGATATCTTCGGTAAAGCATCTTGCGCTATCATCGAAAACTTCACCCCAGATGATATTGCCTCCATGCCACAAGAAAGATTTAATTAAGTTCGTATCCGATAACGGCAACAATAGACTCTCAGATGTCAACAAAATTGCTGAAATACTTAAAACCGAGGCTCAAGCGTTCATACAGATTACATCCTATGTTGGCTGAGGCAAATGACTTAGCTTTGTCTATGACCCTTGAAAACATTAGATTTATGCAAGAACAACTTAAAAAACTCGACAAAGAAATCTCAAAACTTCTTAAAGCTTTCTCTCAAACCCTGACTACCATTCCTGGCATAGGTGATGTTCTTGCAGCTGCTATCTGCGCTGAAATCGGTGATATCAAGCGCTTCAAAAATGAAGCTGCTTTAGCTAAATACTCCGGCCTGGTCTGGACTCAATATCAATCAGGCAATTTCAATGCCCAAGATGTATCATTGGCTAAGTGTGGTAACCAATATCTGAGATACTATCTTGTTGAGGCTGCTAACTGTGTGCTGTAGCACACAGTACGTTACAAAGCTTTCTACAACAAGAAGTTCTCAGAGGTTACCAAACACCAGCATAAACGTGCCCTCGTCCTAACCGCAAGACGTTTGATTCCTCTGATCTTTGCCATGCTCTAGCCTTGGTCAAATATATCAAGAAAGAGGTGATGTTTACAATACTTAGTTAGTCCCAATTTTTTAATTTAATAATCTTCTCTAAACAAGCTGCCAGTTAAATTTTTCCATGCTGAGTGGCTCGGTATTCTATTGTCTTTTTTGCCCTAATTATCTAAAAAATTTTTTTTAAAAACCCCCTTGACATTATACCATTTGTCTTTTTGCTTTTGATAACCATTAATGTGATCAAAAAGCTAAAACAAAATTTATTACAAAAAATATTATGATCACAAATTGCTGTTTCTATTATTTTTTATTTTTCCTTCCTATTTTTAATAATTCTGCTTGAAACCATCCATGCCAAACAAATAATAAAATAAAAATTATTATTGCAGTTTTAATACTTTTAACATTAAAAAATACCTTTGCAATAACAGCACTCAATATAATTAAGATAACCCCAATAATATATAACCATATTTTTTTGTTACTCATTTTAAACCCTCCCTGACACAATTAATTAGCCTTTTGTAAAAAACCAAAGTCAATAATTTTATCATACATTAACTTATCATTATCTGAATGCGAAACAATTAAAAATGATTTATCCTGTTTTTTCATTTCAAAAATAATATTTGCCAAAGCTACTTTACTTTCTTTATCTAAACTATTAAATGGTTCATCCATGAGATACAACTCGGCATTTTTAGCCAGCATCATAGCTATAAACAATTTTTGTTTCATTCCTGCTGAATATTCTAAAATAGGCTGTTTTAGATACATATCTATATTTAATAAATTGCAAAATTCATACACTTTATTAGTGTACTCGTTTTCATTGAAAATATATGAAAAAAACTTTACATTTTTAAAGCCAGAAAGATTTTCAAGTAAATATATTCTGTCAGAAACATACGAAAATTTAAATTTTATATCAGAAAATTTTACTTGTTTACCATTCAAATAGGCTGCGTAAACCAGATTTTCATCATCAATTATTCCCATTAAAATTTTAAGAAATGTAGTCTTCCCACTTCCATTCGGTCCTATAATTTTTATTACCTCATTCTTATTAATAGACAAATTTAAATCTCTTATTATATACTTCTTCCCATCATAGCTATATCTGAGATTTTCTATTTGTAGATAAGCCATTTTATTTCACCTCACTAACGTGTAAGTTAATAATTTTTTATGCGTAATAAGATACAAGAGATTCGATAATTGCGGCACAAGCTACAAAAACAGTTGCCAAAAAAATTAAAAAAAGAACTCCTCTTAAATATATGTATAAGTGTCTTTGTTGATTCATTGAATTTTTTGAAATTACATAAACAACTTTCAAAGGATAATAACCTAACGACGAAAAAAGTAAAAACCCGGTAATCTCAAATACAGCATGTGGCAATATGTATCTAATAATTGGTATCCACCCATAACTATTATAAACACTTGCAAGAATATAGCCCAAAGTAATTCCATTATATATAACGTAAAACGTTGTCCCTATCCCAAATGATATAATACCAAAAAGTAAAGCCTTTGAGCAAGTTAATATATTGTTTTTAAATATATCTAAAAACGTCAATTTAGTTAAATTTATTTTAATATCTTTATTATAGCCTATAAGAATCCCTACACCTAAAGAAAGTCCATAAAACATAAGTGCAATTAAAAATAAGGGTTTAATCTCTTTAATAGTCTTTATTATAACTATTCTTAATTTTTCTTTTTTTTGCATAATTATCAACCCTCCCAACCCCTATACATAGACTTGAAACATAACAAAAACAAACAGCTATATAACAATACAACCATTCAACACCTTTAAGTAAAGGAAATATTGAGTTAACCACCAACAAGCAATTTGGTATAAATAATAAATAGTATCTTACAATTGTAATTGGAACTTTAAGCGTAGTCACAATAAACCCATTATTTTCTGCCTCACTATATATGAGTAAATGTTGTATGTTTTTTGTGAAATATAAGTAATAAGGTTTTATTAATTGAACTATCGCATGCTTCATTGCAAACAAAATTATTAAAATATTGAACAAAAGAAAAACTGCCTTTAATTTCAAACTATACGAAAATATTAGTGTTATTAATAACGAACTAATCAGTATCGGTAAAGCAGAAAAAACAATTAGAACTTTAATTTTCGGTATCATTAGACCATCCCAAAATCTAAAATCTTCGCTACAGTATATTGCTAAACTTACTTTTTTGTCATAATTAAATTTAAATAAGTCTTCAATCATGAAATTGCATGCTCCAATATATCCATACATAATAAGATAAATACATATAAAATGAATAATTATGGAAACATAAAAATTCTGAATTGTTCCAACTACTGCTATACTCACACCTGTTGCAAAGAATAATTCGGATGGGAAAAGACATTCTATAATTTTATTTGGTTCTAAATGTTTGAGATAATTTATAAACAAGCATATATCCTTATAAAATCCAGCTTTTAATGAATTGTTATTTATATTTGGTTTAACATATCTACAAAATAAGTAACAAAATATGCTTTTTACTATACTATTAATGCTTCTTCCTTTTTTGTAATAGAAAAGTCTTTTATGTTTGCTAAAATTCTCTTTTAATATATAAAATATTATGAAGCAAATAATAATTTCTATTATTACAGCTACTATGTATGTCTTATAATTTTTCAACATATTATTAACTATATTAGACAAATCTTCTACTTTATGAACATAGTAATAATACTTTTTGTTAAAATGATTATTCATAATATTATCAAGGTTAATTAACATTTTTTCTAAAGGCACTTTTAAAGCTTTATATTTATTTATAACTGCACGTAAATCATAGATAAATTGAATTCCAAATTTAGTCATAAAAAATACAATTAACGTTGCGCAACTTCTCAAAAAAAGAAATGAAAAATAAATTCTATACGTAGTATTACTGTCTAAAATATATCTTAAACAGTAAATTAACAAAAAAAGTACTTCAATAAATACATAAAACACTAAAAGCCAAGTCATATTATGTAATAATGTTAAAATTACTATGAGAAACTTCATTAAAACAATTTCAATTTGTCTCGAAAAGTAGGGATACAGAAAAAACATCTTAAATGCTATTTCCTTGTTTGGCAAATATATGCATAATAACTCAAATTCTGATTTCTGTTGTAACCTACTTATGCTAACGTTATAAAACAAATTTAAGTTTATCAATAAATAAACTAATAAAAAGATTAAACATTCCATATTTTTGTTATAATTATTCGAAATCTTTAACATCATACTTACTACGTAATAGAAAAATACAAGACTTAATATTTTTAATAGAATATAAATAATATCCCATCTTTTTAAATTAAAAATTTTAGCAATTCTTTTATATTTTTTCGATAATTCTTCTTGGACAAGCAAAAAATATATTTTCAAAAACCTTGCCACTTTAACCCCCCTCTTATCAATTTCGAGCTCTCAAAAAATCTTTAATTATTGATTCTAGTGTAAAAACTCAATTTTAGAATCTGCCTTTCTGTACTTTGAAAATTTATTCAGGTAAATTGTGGTAATTTATGCCTGTGACAACAAAAATCCAGTCTAAAATCTGCCGAGAAAATCTTATGTATTACCTTTATAATACGTTATTACCATTTATTGTACCAATACGGGCGCACTTCCCCCCTGCCTCTCTCCAATAGCTTTTTTAGCTCGCTCCAACATGTATCTTGCAAAACGCTTAAAATTCTGGGCCAATACCTTTAAACCTACGTTTACTCTACATTTTACAAGTCCCCTTACTCGAAGCTTCGAAAGACCATGACCCCTCTTCAAGGCTGAATTAGTACCTTCTATTGCTGTTCTTTTGCTCTTGTTTCCCTCACACCTGCATTCTATCTTTTCCCGTTGTTTGGCTGCTTCTATCGATTTTAGATTTACCCTCACCACATAATCTTTTTTCTGCTCTTTGCAATAACATTGATTTTTTAATTCACACTTTGCACAGGCTTCTTTTGGAAAATGGGCTACCGTCTGCCCTTTCTTAACACTTGCATGAATGGGTATTATTCCCCTTGGGCATTTCTTTATCACTTTCGTCTCTTCATCTATTTCATATTCGCTCACTGACATCCTAACAGGCTTCCTACCGTTTAAATCAGTAAAATGAACTTCTACACAGTTCTCTTTTGCAATTTGTACTACTTCTTTGGAGTAATAACCACCGTCTACATAGACTTCTTGACATTTTGTATTCTGTTTTACAATAGGTAGTCTCTCTTTTAAAAGCTCTACATCACTCTTTATGTTCTTTTCTACCGTATAGTCTGTTATGAGCTGAAAAGAATTTTCTTCTGCACAGGTTTCGCTAAGGTTTAAAACATATCCGCTTTCAGCTTTGTTCCCCTTCTTGCGATAAGTAGCATCCTCATCATATGCTGACTGAAGAGAATCGCTGGGTATACTTTTGCTATTTTTGGCCTTGAGCTTCTTGGTTTGTTCGTCGTAGTACGCCTGTTCCGACAAAAATCTTTCAAGGATCCTATACGCATCGGAGTTTTTTAGTTCAGAAATGTTTTCAATTGTTTCTTTTGTTTCTTGGCAAAGATTCAAGAGCATTTCCAGCCTACTTTCGCCTTCTGAAGGCTTGGTTTTGTGTATCACTTCTGTCCTAAATTCCGGGTTGAGAACTTTTTTTAGGTTCTCTGAAAGTCTGTCTTCAGGAATGGATTTTACTGCCCTGTAAAGTACATCAAAAGCAAGCGCAACTCTTCCTGCTTTTTTGATGTTTGACATGAACATGGTGGAGTCTATCCGCTGTTCTTTCATGCATATACCTGCTTCTTTGGCAAAAATCATGGTAAGATTTAAAAACTGCCCGAATATTAAGTCCTCTTGTTCAGGATGTTTTATGAGGTATTTGTATATCCTTGTTCTAAAGTCATACAAGGTTTTCTCTGAAAGGTTCATACTTACTTATGTTCTTATTCCTACAGCATAATTTATCAGGTAATTGAAGTTAAAATTTTCGATAAGTTCATCATCAGAGTAGTTTTTAAGGTGTTTTATGTATTCCAAGGAAAGAAGTATGTTAACCGGGAAGTTAGTCCTTCCTGTATCACTGTATAAAACTGAAAAGGGTTTTTCATCGATGTTGCAGAACACGTATTTATAAAATATGGGAGCCCATGATTTTTCAAGTTTAGCCTTTATCCTTGAATCCATGAAGTTAACACTTTCAAATAATGATTGTTGGAGATGGTTGTTATTTTCTCTAAACAAGTGCAACATCCCATTTGTCGTAATTTTTGCTCCTTTGATTCTAACATAATTCTATAAAAATTTGTACTACATATATTTTTATGTTTATTTATTCAATTCTAATTTTATATTTATACTTCTTCATAAAGAAAAAAGGCTTTTTACACCAGAATCAATTTTGTGATAAAATTATTAATACAAGGGGTCGTCTTTATGATTTAAGCCGACCCCTTGCAAAAGAGTTCGAAAAAATTAATCACTAAAATTTTACCATAATATAGCTCCCCTTAAGCCAAGTTGTACGACCTTACTTTTAACTAGGTTAATAAAAGCTGTCCAGCCACCTGCCAAGAAAACAGCACTAACGCCAGCTGTAAGAATAGATGTTAAAGCTAATATAATTGAAACTATTGTGGATCCAGTAAGTATAATATTTATGACAGTTGTGGCAAGAGTTTCAGGAATTCCTAATGTTGCAGCTACAAATAGCATTTTCTATCCACCTCCCCTCTTTTCGATTTTTTAGAGTTTTGTGCTAAACGCTCCAAGTGGAGCGTTTAATACTTTTTTAAGTTTTTAATAAAAGAGTACGTTTTTCTTAATTATTTTCTCCTCATTTCTCCATCCACTTGATATTTTAGTATCTCAGTTTCTTTATTCTCTTATTTAGAGCATTTTGTTCTCAAACTATTTTTTCTGTAAACTTTTTCTTGAAACTTTCGTATAAATTTTATCTTATACATTTTCACTCTGTCAATGCTGTTTTTTTTTTATTTTCAGCCAAATTTTAAACTGAAGATACATTTTTCTTTAAATAGCTTAAAACTTCTCTAATTTTCTTGAGTTTAAAAAGTCAAACCTGCAAACAGTTAAAATATATGGTTTCTGCGTTTAGAAAGAAAAAGCCATAAGTTAACTTGTTCAGTAATCTTTAAAAGTTTTTGACTTCAAGCTTTATTCTCAAACTAAAAACTCTACACCACTACAAACTGACTCATATAAAGGTTATAATAAAATCCTCTCTTTTGCAAAAGCTCTTTATGCGTTCTCTGTTCAACAACTTGACCATTGTTTATAACCAAAATTAAATCAGCATTTCTGATAGTAGAGAGTCTGTGAGCGATGACAAAGCTTGTTCGACCTTGCATAAGCTTTAGCATTGCCTCTTCTACATGCTTTTCTGTCCTTGTGTCGATATTGCTTGTCGCCTCATCTAAGATGAGTATTGCAGGGTCAGATAAGATTGTCCGGGCTAAAGCCAAAAGCTGTCTTTGACCTTGGCTCAGGTCTGTTCCTCCATCTGTCAGCACTGTTTTGTAGCCGTGTGGCAGATGTTTTATAAACTCATGGGCATTTGCAATTTTAACTGCTTTTATAACCTCATCATATTTTGCTGTGAGCTTTCCATAACGGATATTTTCCATCACAGGCTCAGAGAAAAGATATGTGTCCTGAAGTACAATCCCGAGACTTTTTCTCAAAGACTCTCTTTTTATCTTTCTTATATCAATTCCATCAATGAGAATTTCACCTTCATCAATGCCATAAAACTTTGTAAGTAAATTGACAATTGTAGTTTTGCCAGCACCAGTTAGACCAACCAAGGCTATCATCTGTCCGGGCTTTGCGTGAAAGCTTACATCTTTTAAAACAGGCTCACCTCTCTCAATATACCTTTGATTTTCTCAAAATATCTTTCGTTTTCTTCAAATTTCATAGTTATAAAAATTTATTTAGTGCTTGTTATTTCTATTATTGCTTTATTCTACTACATGAAGATTAGATTCAACCTGCTTTTTGTATTAATTTAGATATTATACCATATTACGGCGGGTATCCGTCCACAATAACCATGGTGTTTACCCTCTCATGTCTCTCAGGGTCTTTTCTCACTTGCCCTCAATTCCCTCATCCCATCTACCATGGCGTGGACGTCAGTTATGCTCGTATGCAGGGTCTTCGCCCGTATGGAGGATGTACTCTGACCACCCGCTCACACTTTTCAATCTACTTACTTTTCATAAAAAAATCATTTAATCCTTTCTTCTTCACTTCTTACCCTTAACACATTTTCTAAGATTTGAACTCCTACTAAAAGAGGCGCTTTGCTTGGGAGTTAAAATAAAATTGTGTCCACTGTATAATTAGTATTGAAATAATCATCAAAGGGGGCTACTTAAGAATGAATAAAAACGAAATTATTGAGACTGCTAAAAACATGGCAAAAGAAGCAAGTATTAAATATGTATTGCTTCCTGTGATGATCCTAACCGCCCAGCTCTAAAGCAACTAAAAGTAAAACTTGCTCGATTGCTTTATGTTATCGGAAAGATAAGTAGCCTTGCTAAAAACGAAAATGACAAAGGCAATGGTTTTTATTGAAGTAAAACTTGCAACACCTGCCTCAAGTCTTGAAATCTCTGTCCCTCGCACGCGTTACTTCCAATTTCCGACCTTCTATCCTCTTCTTCACGCTACAAAAGAGTTGATAGTTCGTACACCGACCTTCTTATGTCTTTAGTTGTCAATGGTTATTCTTGAGCGTTCCCTTGTTCAAACTTTGAAAGCTTTGAATCTTCCATATTCCGAAAATGAAATACTAAAAATCAAAGAAGACCTTAAAAATGAGCTTCAGTTATTCAAACAAAGAGAACTACCAACAAGTGCTTTTGCTCTTATCATCGATGGTTATCATTGTGAAGTTAAGGATGATTCTAAGGTTAAACAAGCTACTTGTTATGTTGTCCTCGGCATCGACTTAGAAGGTAAAAAAGATATTTTTGGTATCTACACTTTCTTCGGCAAAGAAAATAAGGCTGATTGGATAAAAGTTTTTGACGATCTAATTACAAGAGCATTCCTGTAATGAACGAAAATGAGCGAAAATGACGAGAAATGAGATTTGAAAAGATAAGGTACCTCCTGATAAAATATAGTTAAGTAAGTTCTAGAACTTACGAGAAATAATCACAAAAAGGAGGTACCTACCTTGAAGTATACACAAAATGAGAAGATATTACAAGTGACAGAGAAAACTTTAGTTGTAGGAGTAGACATAGCAAAGGAAAGGCATGTTGGCAGAGCAGAGACTTGTCAAGAATTTTGTGTTTCCAATTTATAACGTAAGTTGTAAAGTTGGGTTATGTTGTTAATGCATTTTCTAATGCTGGGAACTCCATTTTTCCATTTTGTACGGCGTAAGTTCTCTCGCTGTAAGTAAATATTAATTTCTAAGACTTCAACAGACTGAAAGTATCCACCTGAATTTACTTCTTGCCTTCTCAATCATGCTATTTACACTTTCAACGGCGTTTGTGGTATAGATATGCTTTCTTAATTCCTCAGGGTATTTCATATGGACAGAATAAAACTCTGCTTTTTCTGATATTGCTTTAATAACTCGAGGATATTTTGCAAAGTATTCATCACAAAGTTCTTTAAATTTCAATACAGCTTCATCGAAATCAGAAGAAGAAATTTTAAGTCTGTCTAAACTCTTGTTAAAAGCTGAAGCATCCTCTTTTGTCATATGTTTTCTGACATTACGTTGGAGATGAACAAAACACAGTTGATGGTCAGCAAGAGGGTAAGCAAGTTTGACAGCATCTATAATACCAGGAAAGTCATCGCTTATGACAATTAAAACTTCTTTAAGACCTCTTGTAATTAAATCGTCAAAAACTTTCATCCAATCAGCCTTATTTTCTTTGCCGAAGAAAGTGTAGATACCAAAAATATCTTTTTTACCTTCTAAGTCGATGCCGAGGACAACATAACAAGTAGCTTGTTTAACCTTAGAATCATCCTTAACTTCACAATGATAACCATCGATGATAAGAGCAAAAGCACTTGTTGGTAGTTCTCTTTGTTTGAATAACTGAAGCTCATTTTTAAGGTCTTCTTTGATTTTTAGTATTTCATTTTCGGAATATGGAAGATTCAAAGCTTTCAAAGTTTGAACAAGGGAACGCTCAAGAATAACCATTGACAACTAAAGACATAAGAAGGTCGGTGTACGAACTATCAACTCTTTTGTAGCGTGAAGAAGAGGATAGAAGGTCGGAAATTGGAAGTAACGCGTGCGAGGGACAGAGATTTCAAGACTTGAGGCAGGTGTTGCAAGTTTTACTTCAATAAAAACCATTGCCTTTGTCATTTTCGTTTTTAGCAAGGCTACTTATCTTTCCGATAACATAAAGCAATCGAGCAAGTTTTACTTTTAGTTGCTTTAGAGCTGGGCGGTTAGGATCATCACAGGAAGCAATACATATTTAATACTTGCTTCTTTTGCCATGTTTTTAGCAGTCTCAATAATTTCGTTTTTATTCATTCTTAAGTAGCCCCCTTTGATGATTATTTCAATACTAATTATACAGTGGACACAATTTTATTTTAACTCCCAAGCAAAGCGCCTCTTTTAGTAGGAGTTCAAATCTTAGAAAATGTGTTAAGGGTAAGAAGTGAAGAAGAAAGGATTAAATGATTTTTTTATGAAAAGTAAGTAGATTGAAAAGTGTGAGCGGGTGGTCAGAGTACATCCTCCATACGGGCGAAGACCCTGCATACGAGCATAACTGACGTCCACGCCATGGTAGATGGGATGAGGGAATTGAGGGCAAGTGAGAAAAGACCCTGAGAGACATGAGAGGGTAAATACTATGGTTATTGTGGATAAATACCCGCCGTAATATGGTAAAATAACAAGATAAATACAAGGAAAAGGCTAAGTTTAAGCTGAACATGGTAAAATAAAGCGATAATAACAATATCAAGAACGAAATGTTTGTTTCGATAGCAAAATTTAAAGAAATCGTGAGATATTTTGAGAAAATCAAAGGTATATTGAGAGAGAGTTGGGCAAAAAGAAGAACTTGACAAGATATGCGAGGAGAACCTCAAGAAATTTGATAATCTGCTTAAGACTTAAAGAAAGGAGAAAATCTGAAAATGAGCAATTATGTGAAACTACTTAACAACTTAGAAGAGTTAGGACTTCACAACATAAAGAATAATCTTGACAAATACTTAGATTTAGTGGCAAGCGGAGAAAAGAGTATGACAGATGCATTGTATGAACTTAGTAACTTAGAGATAAAAGCCAAAGAAGAAAGGGCAATATTAGGATGTGTGAGGGTAGCAAATTTTCCATTTATAAAAGGCATAGAAGATTTTGATTTTTCATTTCAGCTGTTAATGATAAAATAAAATCATCAGAAATGATATAAAAAATTCCCCACCTGCCACTTAAAAAGAAGCCTTCTGTAGTGTAGAATGGGAAGTATGGAAGAACTACAGAAGGAGAAGATATTAAGAAAATGTTGGGGGTTGCAATGCACACAACAATCTACACTCTTTTCAAACAGGGATACAACAAGAGTCAAATAGCAAGGTTGTTAAACGTGGATAGAAAAACTGTTAGAAAAGTAATCCAAGACATTGAACAGAAAGGAGAAGTTGAGAGAAAATCGAAGAATTCAGTATTGGATGATTACAGAGAATTTATTGAAGCAAAAGTTCACAAAGGACTTTCAGCAAAAAGAATACATCAAGACTTGAAAGCGGAATTTGGTTTTGAAGGAAGCTATTCAAATGTAAGAAGATATGTTCATAATGTTAAACAAAAGATAGCAAATTCAAAGGTGTACATGGTTTTAACAACACTGCCTGCCGAAGAAGCTCAAGTGGATTTTGGATATATAGGCAAGATAAAAATTGATGGTAAATTCAAAAAAGCATGGGTATTTACAATGGTTTTAAGCTATTCAAGATATATGTATGCAGAGATAGTATTCGACCAGACAGTTGAAACATTTATGCAGTGTCATAAGAATGCATTTAAATATTTTGGTGGAGTAGTAGAAGTTGTGAAGATAGACAATTTAAAAGCAGGTGTATTGGATGTTGATTTTTATGAGGCGCAGATACAAAAGGACTATGCAAGTTTTGCAAGCCACTATGGATTTTTACCTCAGCCTTGCAGGGTATATACACCGACTGATAAAGGCAAGGTAGAATCGGCAGTTAAGTATGTTAAGCGAAACTGTTTTGCTGGGGAAGAATTTAAGGATGTTGATGAGGCGAGGGAGCATTTAAAAGACTGGCTTGACAACGTTTCGAATGTGAGAGTACATGGCACAACCAAGAAAGTTCCCAAAGAAGTTTTCCTCTCAGAAGAGAAAGAAAAGTTAATAGCTCTTCCTATTGAGGAATACCACATATCAAGAATTTCAATTCACAAAGTAGCTACTAATTGTCATCTCATATACAAAGGGAACTATTATTCAGTGCCATATGAGTATGCAGGGCGTGAAGTAGAGGTAGTTGAGATGGGCAGTTTTTTGAGGGTGTTCTTTGAAGGTAAAGAAATAGCCCTTCATCCACTTGTCAAAAACAATGAGAAGGGCAAATACGTAACCAACAAAGAACACTATCCCTCGTCTAAGAGTATAACAATTGAGGATATATTGTCAAGACAGAGGGGTAAAATGTCAGATATTAGTAATTGGGCACTGGAGTTTTTTGAAGAATTTATTAGGCAGGAAGGATTTAAAAAGTATGATTACAGGAGCATAAGTGGGATAATAGCACTAAAAGAAAGATTTGGAGCTGAGGCAGTGGACAATGCGTGTAAGAGGGCTTTAAAATTTGGAGGGTTGAGCTACAAGGTTGTCAAGAATATATGCGAAAAAGGGATAAGTAATTTGCCTGTATATGAAGATGAGAGTTACATTAATGAGGAAAAAACAGAACTTTACAGGGATATGAGGGAATATGACAAATTGCTTGAGATGGGAGAATTGCAAAGATGAATGATCTTTTGTTGGGGAAGCTAAGGGATTTGAAATTATCTGGGATAATAAAGAGTTTTGATTTGAGGGTAGAGGAAGCTATCAAGAATAATTTTTCGTATCAAGAGTTTTTTGAGATATTGATAAATGATGAAGTGAGTAACAGGAGAATAAACAGTAATCAAAAGAGGACAAGTAAAGCGAGGTTTCCATGGCACAAGACATTAGAGGAATACAATTTTAGTTATCAACCTTCGATAAATAAGAGGTTTATATACAATTTGGCGACCTGTGAATTTGTCCACAAGAAAGAGAATGTGGCTTTCATAGGACCGCCAGGGACAGGGAAAACACATCTTGCAATAGCAATAGGACTTAAAGCTGTAGCACTTGGATATAGAGTTTTGTTTACCACAGCAAACGAGATGTTAGAAGACCTGTATATTTCAAGGGCTGATAATTCGTATCAACAAAAGTTAAAAAACTATGTTAATGTGGACCTTTTGATAATAGACGAACTGGGTTTGCGGAAATTTAATCAAAGCAGTGTAGATGATTTTTATGAGATAATATCGAAGAGGTATGAGAGAGGATCGATAAATAATAACTACAAACAAGGTATTTGAAGAGTGGCCGAGGATATTTTATGATCCAGTTTTAGCGACAGCGATTTTAGATAGATTTGTACATCACTGTCATTTTGTAGTTATCAAAGGTGAAAGTTATAGAATGAAGCAAAGAGAGGGTGCTATAAAAGCTTTAACAGATGATTCCAAGAATGAGTCAAATCAGTTAGATAATGATAATTAAATTTTTTTGAAAACAGGTGGGGAAAAAATATTATCAAAAGTGGGGAAAAGGTATTGACAATAACATTCAGCCAAGTATAAATAAGCAACAAATAATGGATTTAATGAGCTTAAGATTTTTAGAAGGAAATGAAAATATATTGTTTGTAGGGACACCAGGAGTAGGGAAAACGCATTTAGCCACAGCAATAGGGATAGAATGTGCAAAACGGAGGTATTCAACGTATTTTATACATTTTCAAGAGTTAATAGCTCAGCTAAAAAAGGCACTGTTAGAAAACAGATTAGAATACAGGCTTAAGCATTTTTCAAAATATAGAGTTTTAATAATAGACGAGATAGTTTATTTGCCCAAAGAACAATGATGGAGCAAATTTATTTTTTCAACTTATATCGAGCAGATATGAGAAGAGCAGTACAATAATAACAACTAATGTTGTATTCTCAGAATGGGGAGAGATATTTGGTGGAGCGACAATAGCAAATGCAATTTTAGATAGGCTGCTCCACCATTCTTATGTAATTTTTATAAAAGGACCTTCATACAGATTACAGTAAAAAACAGTATATTTCAGCAACTCAAACCAGCAAAGCTAAGTTTATTTTTTGTACATTTTTATTTTCGATTTTTTGTTCATTTTGATATTGACATTTACATCTTTTACTTTTTGCATACTTAATAACATCTATTATCACCTAATTAAAATTATACCCTTTTGCATAATTTTCAAATGTTGCAACCTCCTTTATGTTCACAGCATCCTATCATTTTTAAAACAAGTTTTTTGAGCCTTTTTAGCAGATACCATAGCTCTTCAATCTCGTCCTCAGAAAGTCTTGAAAGATTAATCTCAAGGTTCTGGTTTACCCACTGGGCATGAACATTTAAAAACTCTTTTCCTTTTTCTGTTGTTTGTACTATTGAAACTCTTCTGTCAGAATCATCTTTGAGCCTTTCCACATATCCTTCTGAGATAAGCTTATCCACAATAGGCGTTAAATTAGGAGCTGAAATGTTTAGTCGTTTTGCAAGCTCAGACATGTTTATCGGACCAAACACATCTATAATATGCAACACATGTATAAACCTCGGCAAAAGTCCATATCTTTCAGAAAACACATCTTTTTTAAGAATCTTATTGGTTATTAGCGGAAAAAGAGACAACATGTTTTCAGCAATCTGGCTTATCATCTCTTTTGAAATATTCATATCAGAACACTCCTTTTTAAGTTGAAAATTTTTGAGTAGAGTAATATAATATCTTGGAATAAATACCCTTAAAAACTTTTAAAGCCTCTCAATTTGTTATATGAACATAACTAATAAATTAATTCGGTAATATCAAAAGTTTTGATTTTTTTGAGACAGAAAATAGTTATGATTTTATAATTATTATATTACTATAACTATTTCTAAGTCAATAAATTTACTTTAAGGAGAGTTGTCAATGACGGGGCTTGGAACGATAGTAAATGCTGTTTTGGTGGTTGTAGGTTCTATTTTGGGACTTACTCTAAAATCCGGAATACCAGAAAGATTTAAAACAACAATCATGCAGGCAATATCTCTTTCTGTTATATTCATTGGAATCTCCGGAGTACTGCAGGGTATGTTCAAGGTACTTTCAAACGGAAAAATAGACAGGCAGTTTATAATGCTTATGATTTTCTCTCTTGTGATCGGTGGAGTTTTTGGTGAGATATTAAAAATAGAGGATTTTTTAGAGTCATTTGGCGAAAGAATTAAAATGTCCATATCAAGATTTATAAAGTCAGAAAATTCTAAATTTACAGAAGGTTTTGTTACAGCAAGCCTTGTTTTTTGTGTTGGTGCTATGGCTATTGTAGGAAGCCTTGAAGATGGACTTGAGCATAATTATAGCATTCTTTTTGCAAAATCCATTTTAGACGGTATAACTTCAATAATATTTTCTGCAACACTTGGGATTGGCGTTATGTTTTCAAGCATAGCAATCCTTTTATATCAGGGAAGCATAACTCTTCTGGCAGGTTTTGTTAAACCATTTTTGACAGATACAGTTGTTCTGCAAATGTCAATGGTAGGTTCTGTTTTGATATTTGCAATTGGTCTTAACATGCTTGGAGTATCTAAAATCAAGGTTGGCAACCTTCTCCCTGCTATATTCGGACCTGTTGTGTGGTATATAATAAATTGTTTGATATAGAATTAAAAAACAAACTTATCAACAAAGAAAGGGGCGGTTGCAAAGGACAAATGCCTTTGCTCATTTGCCGCCCCTTCCAAAATCTATTCTAAAAGGAGGAGTCTTTTTTTCATCTCTTCTACTTAATATTAAATCCAAAAATTTTTAAAAAAGTATAAAGAAATATTTAAAAATTTGTAAACAATCTTTTAACAAAAACATGACAAATGTCACTACAAAAATTTTCTTTAATAGTTTATTCTAATATCAGCAGTAAAATTTAATTTTTGTAAAGAAGGTGTTAAAAAGTCATGCATGCACTTGAAGTCAGAAATCTTGTGAAAAGATATTCAAATGTTCTTGCTCTTGATAACCTTTCACTTTCGATAAAAGAAGGAGAGGTTTTTGGACTTTTAGGTCCAAACGGTGCAGGAAAAACAACTTTTATAAACTGCATATTAGGACTTACATCATTTGACAGAGGCGAAATATATATCTTCGAAAAACCTTTAAATAAAGCTTTGAAAGAACTAAAATGGCAAATTGGAATTGTTCCTCAAGAAATAGCACTTTACAGCAACCTTACCGTCTATGAAAATCTCAGTTTTTTTGGCTCTCTTTACAACTTATCAGGTAGAGTTTTAAAAGAAAGAATAGAATTTGCACTTGAGTTTGTTCAGATGCAGGACAGTATGAAAAAACAGGTAAAAAATTTATCCAGCGGTATGAAAAGAAGGGTAAACATTGCCGCAGCTCTTTTGAATAATCCAAAACTCCTGATAATGGATGAACCAACTGTCGGAATTGATATATTCTCAAGAAAACTGATTTTAGAATCTGTTGAAAAGCTTTCTGGAAGTGGTATTACAATTATTTATACAACTCACTACATAGAAGAAGTTGACAGAATATGCACATCTGTTGCCTTTATAAACAAAGGAACTATAATAGAATACGGTCCAAAAGAGTTTCTTATCAGAAAACTATCAAACAACAATATAATAAGAATCAAACTTGGCAGATTCAAAGATGAGGCTATTTCAAAAATTAAGAAAATAAATGGAATAGAAAAAACATCTTTTTCTGAAAACGAACTTATAATCACTGCAAACAAGTCCAGCAATTTAATAAAAGATATCATCGAAGTTCTCTCTCAAGAACAATGTGAAATAATTTCAATATCATATGAAAAGCCAACTATGGAAAAATTGTATTTTGCAGTAATGGGTTATACCATAGACGAAAAAGGAGAGGTTGTTCATGAAATCAGCAGTTAAAGCATTTTTCTTTACTTTAAAAGAAAATATTATGAGTATTCCGCTTCTTTCAATAATGCTTATCTTCCCAATTATTATCATTTTTATACTTGGAAATGCTCTGTCTGGATACTTCAAACAAACTGACATTCCAAAGACTAATATTATTCTTGTTTTTGAAGATAATCTTAAACCATATATTTATGATATTCTCTTGAAAAACGACAAAACCTTTTCAAAGCTGTTTTATGCAGAAGTTGTTTCTTCAAAGTCAGATGCTATAAAAAGGTTTTCAAATTCAAACAAATATGCAGCTGTTGTTTTGTTCAAAGAATGCCAAGAAAACAATCCAAAAAGCTACAGCCCTTTTGGTTTTGATATACAAATCACAGCAAAAGAAGGCTTTCCTGAAGCCGGTTTTGTAAAAGTTTATTTTTCTATATTTTCAAACTACTATAAATTTGCAAAAAGCATTTACACCCCTCAAGATATCCCAGAAAATGTAGAATTCGAATCTGCGTTTTCCGGACGCTTCCCAAGAGCTATTGACTACTATGCCGTTACAATGGTTGTTATGATGGCTCTTTACGGCGCTTTTGCTGGAGTTGCTGTAATAGAAGAAGAAAGAAGACAGAACACCTTAATAAGACTTTTTGCATCACCTGAAAGACCACAGATAATATTTGTATCAAAAGCATTAGCGCAGACGGTGTTTTTGTATGCACAGCTTTGCATAATCATAATCTTTTCAAAGCTGGTATACCACGCTAACTGGGGCAAAAATCTTTCTTTTGTATTCCTTTTAATTCTAATCTATAGTGTATTTTGCATTCTTCTTGGAATTTTGATTGCACTTGTTGCCAGAAGTTATGTTGTTTCAAATGTTTTGATAAGTTCATTTTCTGTTATAGCTACATTTCTGGTTGGTGGATATACACGAGTTGATATAACAAACAGATTTCTTGTTTTTATAAGAGACATTCTGCCAAACAACGTTGTGCAATCAACATTGTTTAGCATAATATATAATTCATCTGAAATAACCGTTTTGAAAAACGCATTTGTGTACTTCGGGGTGCTTTGCGCAGCAGCTGCAATAATATGTATATTTCTGATGAGGATGGTGAAACCATGGCAGTTTTCAAAATAAACATAAAGCGGCTTTTGAAAGATAAACTTAACCTGTTTTTTATGATAATACTTCCTGCAATTGCAATCTCATTTTCTACATTTTTTTCAACAAGTGTTGAAGCACCGTACACCATTGGAATTATCACAGATACCGAAAAAAGTCCTGAGGTAAAACTTATTGAAAAAGAGCTCAAAAAATGTTTTAACATAAAACCTTTTGACAGATCAAAATCTATTGTGAACCAGATGGTGCAAAGTGGAATTGATTGTGTGATTGATTTGACAAATAAAAATGTTGAAGATATATTAAACCAGAAGAGAAAAAGTATAAAGATGTATACATTTGGAAAATCTGAAACTCATATGATTGTAAAAGAATATTTAAACAGTACAATACGAATAATCATCTCACAAAAAAGACTTGTTCACGATTACTTAAAAGTGTCAGAAAATATATTGTCATACGCACCAGCTGTGAAAACCAATATTATCCATCAGAATTCAAAACAGCTGCCGATTACTTTTGCCTCTGGATTCTTTGTAATGTCTCTTTTCTGGCTTGCTCTGAATGCTTCAAACATAATTCTCAAAGATTATCATGAAAGAGTTATACTTCGAATTCTTTGCGCTCCAATATCAAAACAAAGTTACATCCTCCAGTCAATTTTGAGTATATTCTCTGTAACGTTAATTCAGATAATTTTCTTTGTTGTAATGTGTACCTTTGGGTTAAAACTTTCTTTTGGTCAAAATATAGCAGCTGTTATTCTGGTTCTATCTGCCTGTAGCTTTATGTTTGTAGCATTTGGTGTTATGTTAATAAGCATAGTAAATGATATGCGAAAACTTTCTACTATAAACTCAATGGTTGTAACAATAATGTGCATGCTTGGCGGCTGTTACTGGCCTTTGAATATAATGCCAAACTTTTTGCAAAAGATTGCTCTCATTTTCCCCACAACATATGCAGCAGTTCTGACTAAAAATGTGCTTCTTTCAAAACCACTTGGAAGTATGTTTTTAGATATAATCATAGTAATATCATTCTGCATACTTTTTATTCTGGTGGGAATAAAACAGCTTTCTAAAAATCTAATTGCAAAGGTGTAAACTACAAACTTTAAGTATGGTAAAATAAACTAACAAAACACTCTTTAACAGAGGTTCAGTATGCTATCGCTAATTATAGCTTCATACATACTCCTTAGTTTATATTCAGCTTCCAGATTATCAAAGATTTCTATATTTTTTCTGATAACATTTTTATCATTTGATTTTTTAAAAACTGAATATCTTAAATCCAGAACTTTAATCTTAACCGCATCTTTTCTTCAGCTTTTGATAATTGCAACTTCAGTTAACATGTGCGGATGGGAATTTTCTTTTCTTATACCATGCTCTGTAGCCATTTTTTTAAGCAACAAAGAAAAACCTTTGTTTGTTGCAACATTTGCAGTTTTGCTTGTGCCAGCATTTTTTATACCTCCAGTTATTATAAAAGACTACTTATTGATATCCGCGCTTGTTGTGTACACAGAACATCTACACACAACTTTTGAAATTAGCAGACAAAAATATCTGGAGAATATTGACAAGCTAAGGCTTTTAAATACACAGCTAAATAGATTGAAATCAGAACTTCTTGAATCCCAGCAGTATATAAAACAGCTTGCTGAAAAAACTCAGCAGATGAAGATGGCATCATCTTTACACGACTCTGTAGGTCACAGCTTAGCTGCGCTCAATATTCAGCTGAACGCTTTGAAAACTCTTTTAGACAAAAAAGGAGTACTTGAAGATGACAAGATAAATCAGATTCTGTCATCCTGTTTGATGCATACTCAACTTTCGTATCAAAATCTTCGAAATTTTGTATATTCAAATAAAGCTTCTTTTTTATCAAAAGCAAATTATCTGAACAATATAATAGAAAATTTTAACTTTTGCAATGTAAAACTTGTAACTGAGGGCAATATAGAAGATATACCTTCTCATGTATTCGAAAACCTTATGGCAATATTGAAAGAAACTCTTGTAAACGTTTCAAAACACTCAGATGCAACCTCAGTTAAGGTTTGGCTCATTTCAAACCCTGAGTATGTTAGACTCCAAATACATGACAATGGTACCAAAAGAGGCGAAATCAGAGAAGGTATCGGACTTTTGAGCATAAAATCAAGGTCAAAATCAATGGGAGCAACAGTAAACATAGACAATCATTCTGGTTTTTCTATAGTTGTTTTCGTTCCATTAAAATATCAAGGGGGAAAGACTTGAGTGGAAAAAACAAGAATACTTATTGTTGATGACAATAAAGATGTTTTATATGGGCTAAAAATCATACTTGAACTTGAAAACTTTGAGATTACAGGGCTTTGTACAAATGCAAAAGAGGCAATAGAGTTTCTTGAAAAAAGAAATGCAGATGTTGTTCTTATGGACATCAGAATGCCTGTGATGGATGGAATTGAAGGCACCTTTAATATAAAAGTTAGATTTCCAAATGTCAGGGTTATTATACTTACAACCTTTTGCGAAGAAGATTATATAAAAAAGAGCCTGAGCTTTGGAGCAGATGGTTATATTCTCAAAAGCTCAGATGCTCAGCATATTATAGACACAATATATGCTGTTTTAGACGGCAAAGTTGTAATAGATAAGGAAATAGCTTTATTTGTTGCAAACATTTTTAAAAAAGACTTGCAAAATGTTAATACAACTGAAAATAAGTTAAAAAATCTTTCTGAAAGAGAACTTGAAATTGCAAGGTTAATTGCACAGGGATATTCAAATAAAGATATTTCAAAAATGCTTTTCATCTCAGAAGGAACTGTTCGCAATTATATCTCTACTATTCTTGAAAAGTTAGAACTTAAAAACAGAACTCAAATTGCTATATACTATCTGAGTAATTCCTTGCCCTTTTAATAATTTTGTTTTTCTTTTCTTATTTACCAAAGCCAAAAATTTTGTTTGTTTTTGCCTATTATTGTTAAAAGACTTAGAAAATATCAATATGAGTAATTAAAAATGAATAAAAACTATCATACTTTTAAATATATTTAGCTTGCTATAAATTGAAATGTGGCAACAAGTGCTATAATAAGAGCTTCCATTGCAAACTGTGCTGCCAGCTTCCCCTTTTTGAGTCCTAATGACCGCAATATACCTATCTCAAGCTTTCTTTCTCTTATCACAATACTCATAAGAAGCATTATGATAATAGCACCTGCTATCAATATTCCAATAATTGTAACCCTTGAAAAAGAGGAAATTCTTTCAATTGGTGCAGCTATTCTGTTGAACAGATTGTCATTTGCATTCAGCATATACTTTGTTGTGTCAATTCCAAGCTTTTGAGCATCCTTCTTGAAATTAGTTGATACCTTCTCATAAGCTCTCTGAAATTGACGCTTAGCCTCACATCATTGCTCAGCGATCTTCTAATATTCATAATGCTTGTCTTTGTTCCGCTCTCTATTGCAAATCCCATCATTGTGAGAAAAGATACAACAAATATTAAAAGTCCTAATAGTATACTTCTTGCAGGAATTCTTAAAATATTTCTCACCGAACGTTTTAACAGAACATTCCGCAAGAAGTCTCCATCGTGTATAAGATGGAGATGAATTGCGGTTGATAAATATTCAGTTTCGGTATATAATAAAACTGGTGATGATTATGAAATTTGACTCAAATAAACATTCAGTATTTCTTCTCTACTACCATTTGATTTTAGTGACAAAATACAGAAGAGATGTGATAGATGAGAAAATTTCAAAAAGACTAAAAGAAATTTTTGAGTACATTCAACCCAATTACAACATAACCCTGATTGAGTGGAATCATGATAAAGACCACATTCATGTTTTGTTCAAGGCGACTCCTACAACACCACTTTCCAAGTTTATAAATGCTTATAAAAGTGCCTCTTCAAGACTCGTAAAAAAAGAATTTCCTGAAATTAAGCAAAAACTATGGAAGGAATATTTTTGGTCAAGAAGTTATTGTTTACTGACAAGTGGTGGTGCCCCAGTTGAAGTAATTAGAAAATACATTGAAAGTCAAGGTGAGAAAAGAAAATGTTGAAAGCATATAGGTATCGAATATATCCAACTGAAGCACAGGAAGAATTCTTTGAAAAGACATTTGGTTGTTGTAGATTTGTATGGAACAAGATGTTAGAAGAAAAGCTTGAAACCTTAAGACAGGGTAGAAAGATTCCAAGGATAACTCCAGCAAGATATAAAAAGGAATACCCTTTCCTGAGAGAAGCAGACAGTCTTGCACTTGCAAATGTTCAACTTGAGCAGGAAAAGGCGTTCAGAAACCATTTCAAAAACCCGAAACATTTTAGAATGCCAAAGTTCAAGAAAAAGAAAGATAAGCAGTCATACACAACAAACAACCAGCGACTCAAAAATGGCAATGAAACAATTAGAGTAGATTTTGAAAAAGGTTTTATTTACCTGCCAAAGATAAAAAGTGGAATAAAAACAGTATTTCACAGAAAGTTTGAAGGGGAAATAAAATCTGCAACAGTTGTAAAAACGAAAGCAGACAAATACTATGTAAGTGTACTTGTAGATGAACAAGATCCAAGAAATGAGGTAAAAGAGCCAAAGAATTTTATTGGCGGGATAGATTTAGGTTTGAAAAGTTTTGCAACAATTGCAAATGACACAGGAACTTTGAAGGTTGAATATCCGAAATATCTTATCAAAGCTGAAAAAAGACTAAAAAGACTACAAAGGCAACTGTCAAGGAAGGAGGAAGGCTCTAAAAACTGGGAGAAAGCAAGAAAAAGGCTTGCAAAAGAGCATGAGTATGTAAAAAATGCAAGGGAAGATTTTTTGCACAAACTTTCCAAGACCATCATAGACGAGAACCAAGTCGTGGTGGTCGAAAGTTTGAACGTAAAAGGACTATCAAAAACAAGATTATCCAAACACATTCTTGATAGTTCATGGTCAAAGTTTTTAGAATATCTTAGATACAAGGCAGATTGGTATGGCAGGAGAGTAATAGAGGTAGATAAGACATTCCCATCTTCGAGAATGTGTAGTATATGTGGATATATCAACAAGGAGTTAAAACTGAAGGATAGGGTATGGGAATGTCCTGAATGTAGAACGATTCATGATAGGGACGAAAATGCAGCGAGAAACTTGAGAAACTATGGAATTGTTTATATAAGCGGTTAGTAGGGTGGGGACCACCCGAATTTACGCCTGTGGAAGACCTGGACCTCTACTACTGGGGATTCCTTCCCCGGTAGCAAGTCTGGTCGATGAAGCAGGAAGCCGCCACCTCTTCAGGTGGATGGTAGTTCACCAGCCCTTGCATTTTCTGCTCCCTTCCTTATGCTTTTTAGTTAAATTATAATATATCAACCTTTGCAAAAGTTTAAAGGGATAGTTAACAATTTGTAAACAAATTGTTAATTAGGTGGTTTTCTTATGTTCAATAAACATTTAAAGAGGACTTTTCGAAATTCCTCTTGCAAAACTGTTTTAATTAGTTTATTATATAATTAAATGCTTATTAGCTTATAAAGCAGGTGAAAAAATGTTCAAGGAAGAGAGCATTGCTAAGATATTCAAAGCTCTTGGACATCCTTTGCGCATAAAGATTGTGAAATATCTTTTAGATGGCGAAAAGTGCGTATGTGAGCTGAACCAACTTGTTGAGTACTCTCAACCAAACTTGTCTCAGCATTTGAAAATTCTGAAAGATGCTGGAATTGTAGAAGCTAATAAAGTGGGTCTCAACATTTACTACAGAATTAAAAATGAACTTGTGAAGTCCTTAATAGAAAGTGCTCAAGAACTTGCTGCCGCTAATTTAAAAGCTTTTGTTGAAGAATAAAAAGAAAAACCTTTACAAGAAAATGGCGTAAAAATCTTGACCATGGGTGAAAGGTGTGATTTAGATTGTTTTTACCTGTGCAAAAGTTTGCTGATTTTTTAACATACTCAGTCTTTAAAATCCAGCCGGGTTCAAAACTTGCAAGTGCAGTTAACTTTTTTATCTTTGATACAATAAAGATCTTTATACTGCTTTTTATAATAGTCTTCATAATAACTTTTATAAGAACCTTTTTTTCTCCTGAAAAAACAAGAGACATTTTATCGCACAAAAAACAGCATGTTTACATTGCTCACATTTTAGCTGCACTTTTAGGAATTGTAACTCCGTTTTGTTCATGCTCAGCAGTGCCTCTTTTTATCGGATTTGTCGAAGCAGGAATACCACTTGGGGTAACATTTTCGTATCTGATTGCTGCTCCAATGGTAAATGAGGTTGCGCTTGGTCTTCTGTATGCAAACTTCGGACTTAGTGTGGCTACAATTTACGTTCTTTCCGGAGAAATAATTGCTATTGTATCTGGTATTCTCATCGGAAAGTTAAACCTTGAAAGATACGTTGAAGATTATGTGTTTAAAATAAAAGTTGGCGATGTTCAATACCAGGAAGAAAAGAAAACTCTCAACAAAAGGCTGTCAGAAACCCTTGAGTTTACCCTTCAGCTTATAAGAAAGGTATGGATATTTGTTGTTGTGGGAATTGGAATAGGTGCTTTCTTGCATGGCTACATCCCAACAGGAGCACTTGCAAAGATTGCCGGCAGAAACAATCCATTTGCTGTAATTTTCGCAACAGCACTTGGAATTCCTCTTTACTCCAATGCAGCGGGAATAATCCCTCTTGTTAGCGAGTTCAGACGACTTGGAGTTTCAATGGGAACATCGCTTTCTTTCATGATGAGTGTAACAGCACTGTCGCTACCTGAAATGATACTTTTAAGAAGAGTTTTGAAACCCCAGCTTTTAGCAATCTTTGTGGGAATTGTTGGCTGTGGTATAATTATAACAGGTTATCTTTTCAACTTGATTCTTGGATAAAATACTTTGAAAGGAAGGTGTATATTGAAATGGTAATTAAAATTCTTGGCGGTGGTTGCGCAAACTGCAAAAAGCTAATGGAAAATGCTAAAAAGGCAGTTGAAGAGCTTGGAATTCAGGCTTCATTTGAAGAGGTAAAAGATATCCAAAAAATAATGTCCTACGGTGTTATGAGAACACCTGCGCTTGTTGTAGATGAAAAGCTCATATTCTCTGGCAGAGTTGCAGGTGTTGAGGAGATAAAAGAGGTTTTGAAAAAAGAGGCAGGAAAGTAAAAACATTTTCTCTTGCGAGGCGGGCAGCACACCCGCCTCTTGACTTTCTATGTTGTATTTCCCATCACTCTTTTAGCTAACCAAAATTCATTTGTGAGACTTGTTCTATGTTTCAACTTTACAAATAAAAATTTTTTATTCACTAATCTACGAAACATTACTGTCCACTGCACCTTGCCCTGTTCACCTCAAGTTCTACCCAGCTCCCCCTCTTTTCCTGAACTCCTGGGCGCTCATACCTTTGTGCTTGTGAAAAACCCTGGCAAAGGTGGAATATGAATCAAAGCCAACCTCAAGCGCGATGTCTGTTACAGGCTTGTCGGTTGAAAGAAGCAGGCTGCATGCGTGCTGAAGCCTCACTTCGTTCAAAAAGTTGTGAAAGTTGCTCCCAACAAGCTTTTTAAAAAGCTGGCTTATGTAAGAGGGACTTAAGTGAAACTCTTTTGATAAAACCTTGAGGTCTATGTTCTGGTTATAATTCTTATGTACATAGTACACAAGCTGCCAGTAGTCGCTCGGAACAGGAATACTGTCTTTCTGAGTTCTGTTTTGGACAACAGAAGGAGCAGGTCTTTGAGAGTTTTCAGCACTTGCCAAATTCCTGCACCTATCAAAATATGCAACTATCTCCAAAATCTTGGCTTTGAGTATTATCTCTGCCCACACATCTTCCTGGTTAAAATACGTCCATGCTTCTTTGAAAAGCCTGTCCATCAACTCTTTTTCCTTGCCTTCAAAGTAGTAATAGGGAAGGACATTTTCGTCATAGCTTAAAAGCAGTTCTCCTATTCTGTAAAAAATGCTTGATGGTGCTAAAAGCTCCTCAAACGAAATGGCAACAACATAGATTGAAAGAGGGTTTTGCTCTGAATAATCTATTCTGTGAATCTGGTACGGCATGACAATTGAAAATGTGCCGGGTTTTAAGTTGTAGCTGATTGAATTTATATGTTCTGTCCCCTCGCCTTTGACAACATACATAAACTCAACAAAGTTGTGCCTGTGAAGTTTAAAATACCTTGGGTCTTCCCAGAAATTCAAGGCAAACTTCTGTGGTCGCTGGCTAACATAATCAAAAATCTCTTCTATGTAAAGAGGCTCTTTTTCAGGCATTTATCATTTCCCCTTAACAATTTTAAATTCTCGTGCTAATTCTCATTATACCCCAATTTGCAATGCAAATTAAAGTGTGCTAAAATCTTTTTTGCAGGTGCTTCAAAGCGCTGCCCGGGTCGCGGCAAACCCCGGTCAAAAAAACAAGGAAAGGAAGTGCAAATTCTATGTCTGACAAGTACCAGCAAAGAAGATTTGACATCTATGGGTACGAAAAGATTGACACAGAGGTTTTAGAAGCAATTCCATATGAATACCCTGAAAAGAACACGGTGGTGGAATACATCACAGAAGAGTTTTCATCAGTCTGTCCATGGACAGGTCTTCCAGACACCGCAAAGCTTACAATTCGATATATCCCCCACCAAAAACTTGTTGAGCTAAAATCTCTCAAGTATTATCTTACCTCATACAGAAACGTTGGGATACTGCAGGAGCATGCAGTAAATAGAATCCTGGATGACCTTGTAAAACTACTTGAGCCAAAGTTCATGGAAGTGATTGGAGAGTTCCATGAGCGCGGGGGAATATCAACAAAAGTAGTGGCAAGGTATGAAAAATAACACCTTGCCACTTTTTAATTTTTTACTCAGCCCCTTCAAACATATTCACCACAAACTGCAGGTTGTCAAGCCTAAAGAGTGAGAAGTTGTCCCAGAAGATGCAGCTTCCACACACAATAAGTTTTCCGCCACTTTCAAATCTTTTTTGAGCAATAAGCACAGGCGATCTCTTGCCACTGTCTGTGAGGCTAGTCTTTCTTGCCCTTAGCACAACCTCAGCTCCATTTTCCACTTCAAGAGGAGCTGAGTATGGAAACACAACCTCTTTTACACCTTCTCGGTAAAGTTTTACTTCATCTGTTGTTATTATAAAAAGGTCATCTTCTAAATGGTGCATCTCATCCTTTATACCTTCTGGCAATATGTCTATCCCATAATCTCTTGTTATGCTATTGCAAATCTCAGAAACACCGTCTTTGTTTTTGAAATGCGCTGTGAAGATGATCTTCTTGCCTTTTTGCTCCAGAGATTCTCTTATTTTTTCCTTCTCTTCACTGCTGAAAGGATTTTCCGGGTAGTTGAAAACTATGACATCATACTCAAAAAGCCTGTCAAAATCATCTACCTCTTCAATTTCAATTTTTCTTCTGCAGAGCTCCTTGTAAAGTCCTGAAAAGTAATAGCCGTCTGTGAGCAGAAACTCCTGGTGAGTTGCGCTCCACGCAACTTTCATCCTCTTTCTCACCCTGCGTGTTTTAGTTTTTTAAATATTTGGCTGGACAAATTCTTATTTTCTTGTTAATACTTTATATAATTTATTTTATCATCCTCAACAATCTTCTCAAAAGCCTTAAAATGTGCAAAATTGCTCTCTAAAGGTATATCTATTTTTAGTCAAAAAGTGATATCATATATTGTGTAATTCTACAGAGCAATCTTCTTAAAGCTTAAAACCTTGTATTATTTTATCTCGATACATGCAAATTTTGGAAGGAGTGATGGAAAAAGTAATGCACAGAGAAGAAGACACAAAGATCAATAAAAACATACTCATCGCAACAACACTTTCTTCTTTTTTGGTGCCGTTTATGTCAAGCGCAGTCAACATTGCCGCACCAGATATAGCAAAAAGTTTCAAACTCAATGCTGAAGAGCTGAATCTTATTATAAGCATATTTTTGATATTCTCTGCAGCCTTCATTCTCCCCATGGGAAAGCTTTCTGACACATTTGACAGGACAAAGATATTCAAAACAGGGCTTTTGTTGTTTACACTTTCAACCCTGATGTGTGCTCTTTCAAACACGGTAGAAATTCTTTTTGTCTTTCGTGCTCTGCAGGGATTTTTCTCAGCCTTCACATTTGTTACATCAATGGCAATCTTGATTGAAAATCACTCACCACAAATAAGAGGAAGGCTTTTGGGAATAAACACAGCAGTTGTGTATTTGGGAACATCCTTAGGACCTTTTTTGGGTGGTGTGCTTGTAAAGCTGTGGGGATACAGGAGTGTATTTTTTTTCGGATTTGCCATAGGAGTTGTTGGATCATTTGTGAGTTTATTTTTGCTCCAAAAAGAAGTGAAAAATACAAGGCAGGCAAAACTGGTTGACAGCCTCAAATCGCTTGACAAAGTCGGGGCTATTTTGTCAATGACAGGGCTTTTTCTTTTGATGTACGGAGCATCTACATTTGAGCTTGGGAATACCTCTAAAATTCTGTTTTTTGCAGGGTTAATTTTGATGGTAATTTTTGTTGTTGTGGAGGCAAAACTTCAAAATCCCATTTTGGACGTAAAACTGTTTGTAAAAATCCCTCAGTTTGGATTTTCAAACTTGGCAGCGCTCATAAACTACAGCTGCACATTTTCTGCATCTTACCTTCTGTCGCTTTATCTTCAGCTTGTAAAAGCTCTGCCTTCCCAGCTTGCAGGTTCTATTTTGATTGTCCAGCCGCTTTCGCAGGTTATAACCTCATTGATTTCTGGCAGAGCTTCTGAAAAGATCGAGCCGCGCAAACTTGCAACAGCCGGTATGGTCCTCACAACCATAGGTCTTTTTGTTTTTTCGCTCTTTAGCAGTAAGACAAGCCTTGTCTTTGCAGTAGCCAACCTTATTGTGATGGGAATTGGTTTTGGACTTTTTTCGTCGCCAAACACAAATGTTGTCATGAGCTGCGTGCCAAAATCGCTTTATGGCACGGCATCATCAACAATATCTGTCATGAGAGTTGTAGGCCAGGCATTTTCAATGGCAATTGTCTCGTTTGTATCGAGCATATTTTTGAAGGGTGTGAGACTGTCGCACGAAAACTATCTTCTCATTCTAAAGAGCACGAAGACAAGTTTTTTGGTGTTTGCAAGTCTTTCCATTCTGGGAATTGTTGCGTCGTACAAGAGAGGGAATATATATAGTAGGAAATAGCTGAGCTGAAAAAGGGGCAGTACTTTGAAAAAAGTGCCTGCCCCTTTTGTTTTTGCTTCAAATTACATCATTTTTTATTTTAGAACCTTTATATCCTCAACAACCGGATTTGACTGGGGATTTTTAGGATTTGTCTTAAAAGTAACCTCAACATCGGTATTTTCATCAAGATAAGAAACCTTGTCTGCAACATTACTTATCTGCAGAACAACATGTTTTTGGTCAAACAGAAACTCTGCAAAGTTGTTGTCCGCAAGCCCTACAAACTTCCCCCTGAGCGTCACTTTATCAGGCTTGTCGATTTTTATAATTCTTGGATTTGCACCTTCTTGCGGTTTTTCAAACTCAACCTCTACAATGTCGCCTGGTGATAGGTTTAAGTTTGGTATCTGCCCATCAATTTCAAACTCTTTAAAATCAAAAGCTGTATTAAGAAGTGAAAGCTGTATTGTGTGGGCATCAACATCGCCATAAAATCTTGCAACAGCCTTATAAGTGTCCAAAGTTTGCGAAAAATCTTGCACCAGTTGTTGATTCTGCCCTGCCGTAGTTACTTGGTCCTGGGGTTGAGTTTGGCTTTCTTCTGAAGGTTGCTGCTGAGCATTTTGTGTGCTTTGGGGAATCTGCCCTGATGTTTGTTGCTTGTTTGTAAAATGTCCTGCCATGTAATACCCTGCCAAAATTCCCAAAACAACTATACCCATCACTACAATGACAATCAAAACCCTCTTTTTGCCACTTTTTGCCCTTTTCATGAAATAAATACCCCTTTTTATATCTAAAAAAGCCCAAATTATTTTTATACCTATAGTCTACAGCAAAGCCATATCAAAATCAATGGAATTTAGCTCGCAGCAGCTCTTTTGTAGTGCCTGCTTTGTCCTTTTCCCTGTCCCACTTTTCTGCCAAGTGAAACAATGATTGACTCAATGCAGCCTCTACACTTTGTAGCATCCTCATTTATACAAATCTTTCCAGGATATAGCTCATATTTTAGCTTGTACTTGAGGTGATTTACATTTGGCATCACAATATTAGCACCGCACATGAGCCCCTTTTGTCTTCCAAGGGGGTCTAAAGTACCAAGCGCAGTTGTTGCCGGAATATTAGCATCTGGAATTAAAAGCCTCAAAATGGCAATGCTCTTGAGTGTCAAATCCACCGAACCTTCCTTTGCATCTTTTAGAGGCGTCTGTGGGTGAGGAATAAAAGGTCCAATGCCTATCATGTCTGCATCAAGCTCTTTTACAAGAAGTATGTCCTGTGCCAGATCATCAATAGTCTGCCCTGGAAGACCTATCAAAAAACCTGTCCCAAGTTCATATCCAAGACTTTTAAGCCATTTTAAGCACTCAATTCTTTTTTCAAAGCTCATGCCAGGATGATATTGTCTGTAGAGTTTTTCATTTGAAGTTTCAAACCTCATCAAAAACCTGTCTGCTCCGGCATCTTTGAACGCCTTGTACTCATCATACGACCTTTCACCAATCGAAAGTGTTATTGCAACATCAACATTTTGTTTTATCTTCTTTATTATTGAGCACATTCTATCTTTTGTGTAAAACATATCCTCACCAGACTGCAATACCACCGTGCGGTACCCCATCTGATACGCCCTTTTTGCAACCTCTACTATCTCATCTTCTTGCATTCTGTATCTTTGAGCTTGGCTATTGCTTTTCCTCAATCCGCAGTAAAAACAGTCGTTTTTGCAGTAGCTTGAAAATTCAATAAGTCCTCTTAAAAAAACCTCGTCGCCCACATGCTCTTTTCTTACCATGTCTGCTGTTTTGAAAAGAAGGTTTTTATCCTCACCTTCTGCCATCAGCAAAAGCTTTATTTCATCCTTGGTAAGAATATTCTCATGACATGCTTTTTCTATAATATCTCTCACTTTCATGTTATTGGTTCTCTCCTGCCATAAAGAAAATTTTAAGTATTTCTATCTACTTTGCTGGTATTAATTATACCACATTTCAAACAGGTTTAAAAGTCAATTGCCATCCACCTTTTCCCAGAATGGTATACATATTTATTTTTGTGGTATAATTGAATAAGGAAAGAGGGGAGGAATATTCGTTGCAAAGAAAAGATAAAAAAGTAAAAAAACAAATGCCGTTCAGGCTTTTTCTCAAAAGTTTTTTAAAAGCTTTTCTAGTGCTTTTGATTGCAAGCATGGCAGTTTTAATCGGTGCTGGTTTTGGAATGGTCACAGGATACATAAAGGCCATACCAGCAAATGCTCTTGACATAATAACTTCTTCTTCAGATTCTCAGACAACAATTGTTTACGACCAGAGCGGAAACGAAATTGCCCGGCTTCATGGCAATGAGAACAGAATAAGAGTGCCCTATAGCAAGATTCCAAAAAATCTCATAAACGCTTTTGTTGCAATTGAGGATGAGAGGTTCTGGCAACACAACGGCATAGACATAAAAAGAATATTCGGAGCCATCTTAAAAAACATTAAAAGCGGAAGTCTATCTGAAGGTGCAAGCACAATTACCCAGCAGCTTGTTAGAAACAAACTTTTAACATTTGAAAAGTCGTTCAAGCGAAAAATTCAAGAACAATACCTTGCTATTCAGCTCGAAAAAAGATGGACAAAAGAACAAATTTTAGAGGAATATCTTAACACAATCAACCTTGGAAGCGGTGCTTATGGAGTTGGAGCTGCAGCATACACCTATTTTGGAAAGGATGTATCGCAGCTGACATTAGCAGAGTGCGCTCTCATTGCCGGAATTACTCAAAATCCTTCATACTACAACCCTTATGTATTTCCAGACCATGCAAAGAAAAAGCAGGAACTTGTTCTAAAAAAGATGCTTGAGCTTGGATATATAACCGAACAAGAGTACTTAGAGGCAAAAAATCAGCCACTTGTGTATGTAAAAAAAGACATTTCTACAGAAAGTGCATATAAACATCCTTATTTTGTTGATTCTGTAATAGACGAAGCCATTGAAATTTTATCTGAAAAGAAAAGAATTTCTGAAGATGAGGCAGAAAACTTAATCTATGGCGGCGGGCTTAAAATATACACAACAATGGACGAAACCATACAAAGCACAATTGAAGATGTCTTTTCAGACCCGTCAATCATGCCAAAGATAAGACACTACGATGCATCTGGCACACCACAGCCTCAGGCAGCAGCTGTTTTGATTGATTTTAGAACAGGTGCTGTCAAAGGTATAATGGGTGGAAGAGGAAATCTGAAAGGTGTCAGGCTATTAAACCGCGCAACAATGTCTGTACGCCAGCCTGGCTCTGCCATAAAACCAATTGCTGACTATGCTTTAGCTCTTGAAAATGGATATACTGCCGCAACTGTAATTGATGATGCACCTTTTTCTGTTGGCGGGTACACCCCTAAAAACTGGTATAAAAGCAATGTTGTTTCTGGCAAGAGAGGTTATAAAGGATTGATGACAGTAAGAGAAGCTTTGCAGTGGTCGGCAAATGTTCCTGCTGTAAAGGTTGCATATAATCTTGGAATTCAAAATGTCTACAGGAACTTAAAAAGGTTTGGGTTTACTACCTTAGCTCCGCAGGATATGAACAGTCTTTCAATTGCAATTGGTGGATTTACTTATGGAGTCAAACCTATTGAGCTTACTGCTGCATTTGCTGCAGTTGCTAACAGTGGTGTGTATATAAAGCCTTATTTTATAACAAAAATTGAAGATAAAAACGGTATCACAATATTTGAGAGAATACCTTATAAGAGAAAAGTAATGGATGAAAAGAATGCATATATACTTACAAATATCTTGCAAAGCGTTGTTACAGCAAGAATAACAGTAGGTGTAAAATTCTCATATCCTGTTGCAGGAAAAACTGGAACAACCGATGACAGCAAAGATAGGTGGTTTGTAGGATACACTCCAAACTATGCGCTTGGTGTATGGGTTGGCGAAGACAAGCCTGTTGCTCTTAGCTATTTGACAGGAACAAACCCTGCTCTGAAAATCTTCAAAGGAATAATGGACAGAATTGTTCAGCAAAAAGGCGTGAGCCCAGAGTTTCCAAGACCTGCTGGAATTGTTGAAAAGTATGTCTGCAAAGAATCAGGCAAACTTGCAACAGACCTGTGTAGGCAAGACCCAAGAGGAAATCAAATTATAAAAGAGATATTTGCAGAAGGAACAGAGCCAACAGAGTACTGCGACAGGCATGTAAAACTTAAAATCTGCACTAAGTCCAAAAAACTTGCAACAGAGTACTGTCCAAGCGTTATAGAAAAGATATTTATAAAAAGAGACAACCCAATCTGGCCTGGTTCATCTTTGATTCCACCTGATGATTATATGTACCAGGCACCTGCTGATTACTGTGACATCCACACAGCACCAGAACAAACATCTATTCCTCAAGAGCAGCAAAATACCTCTGAGCAGAATCAGAATTACTCAGGGGAAAATCAGTCTCAGCCTGCTGAACAAGGCAATTTTCAAAATAACCAAGAAAATGGTACTTTTGATAATAACACAACTCAATCTCAAACTTATTCTTCACACTAAAGTTTGAAAAGAAATTAAGTAAATTGTGCAGTAAATAATAAGGAAAGGAAAAAAAGAATGAAGATTACCTCTATTCAGCAAAAAGACCTGCTTACATTGAGCCTGATGCTGGGCAGGGGGAAAATGGGAAATTGTTGAAGATGACGAAAAAGGAATATTAAAAAAAGCAATATATGGATAAAAGAGGCTGTCTGAAAAGATGAGGTGCCAGCCTCTTTTTTATGTAGATTTCTATTTTTCCAAAAAACCTTGAAGAAACCTCGTCATTTTATAGGACGGGGATGAGTTAAAGCCTTTTAATCCCTTGCCCGTGAACAAGTATAATCTTTTCTGGATTTAAAACTTTTAGTGTATGCAATATTTCGAAGTAGTTTGAATGCGCAGAAAGAGGAACATCAAAATAATGAACCTCATAATTTCTTATTACCTTAATTATCTCATGAATATATTGTTTTTCCTCAATATACCCACTCTTTATAAATCAAAAAGTACTACCGTTTAAACATTGAATATATTTCAGAGCCATACTATTTGGTTGTAACATGCCCGAACTTGCAATTACAACATCAGCATTTACAAGATTGTTTTTAACATCATTCGAATTCCCAAGACTGACGTTGTAGAAAAAAATTTCTTTCTTCAAAGTAGTTTTAATAGTAAATACTTACTTTTTACCTTTTATTGGCAATTATTCTGGGTTTTGTTCGACAAAATGTATTTATTATTGCCAAAACTTCTTGAGTTCTGCCAATAGAAAATGCAGGAATAAAAATTTTAAACTCCAATTTTACTAGAAAATCTACAGCATATGCCAAACATCTGGCAGCATCTTCATAGCTGATTGCAAAATTTTCATTCCATATATGTGTTTGCAAACAAGATATTCAATTTTCCCTCTTTCTAAAATTTCTTTCACTAATATACCTCTTGACAAACAAGTGCAAGTTTATACTAAAATTTAAGCTTTATCTATCATATTTATGCTTTTTGACCAAAAGTCATATCTGTCGACCTCCAATAGCAAAATTTTAAGTCTCATATTGTATTCGGTTTCAAGCCTGCAGTACGTAGATTAGACCAAACTTCTGGCATCTGCTGGATAGACGGAAGGGTTTTATGGGCTTTTATCCCTTGGTTTTTCTGGGTTGATTTGAGTTTTTCACAGATGTTTTAATATAAAAACATTGACAGGGGTGTATAATCTTGATATAATAAAATCAAGTTCTTGAACGTGTTTGTAGCCTTCCATTTGGGGATTGAAACATTTTCTGACATTGTTATAGTCATTAATTTCTTTTGTTTGTAGCCTTCCATTTGGGGATTGAAACCACTCCTGTTTTGTAATCAGACAATCATGAACGGGTAGTTTGTAGCCTTCCATTTGGGGATTGAAACGATTCAAATAAAAATTTGATTTTTTAAAAAAAATCTGGTTTGTAGCCTTCCATTTGGGGATTGAAACGGTTTATCTTCAATAACCTTTTCTTGTTTTTGCTTTGTTAAGTTTGTAGCCTTCCATTTGGGGATTGAAACTTAAACACCTTTCTTATATCATTGTCTATAGCAGAGTTTGTAGCCTTCCATTTGGGGATTGAAACGCTTTAACTGTGCAGGTATTATCGCTATTGGTCTGTGTTTGTAGCCTTCCATTTGGGGATTGAAACAATTATAACATACAAGGCGAGGGAGTTTTAGATTTTGTTTGTAGCCTTCCATTTGGGGATTGAAACTTTGCATTCAATGTGAATACCATTCAGTCCTACAACGGTTTGTAGCCTTCCATTTGGGGATTGAAACGGCTTTAGCTGTATATAATACAGGTGGCACATATAGTTTGTAGCCTTCCATTTGGGGATTGAAACAGAAGTTGTTACTACCCGGTGAGATAAGCGCTTTGTATAGTTTGTAGCCTTCCATTTGGGGATTGAAACGAATTAAAAAACATTATAAAAGAAGTAGTGTATAATGTTTGTAGCCTTCCATTTGGGGATTGAAACTTAAGTTGTTCCAAAGTTTCTATCCCTTGTTCCTTCCAGTTTGTAGCCTTCCATTTGGGGATTGAAACTAGAAAGCGAGACGTTATATGACATCATCATGAAGGGTTTGTAGCCTTCCATTTGGGGATTGAAACGTCTATCATTCTGTCTTGCTGTGCTACTAATATAATATGTTTGTAGCCTTCCCTTTGGGGATTGAAACATCAAATAAGAACACACATCAGGTTTGAGAGCACCTTCGTTTGTAGCCTCCCCTTTGGGGATTGAAACGGTAATCCCCAATCGGGATGATACCATGTTCCTTTGTAGTTTGTAGCCTTCCCTTTGGGGATTGAGGAGAGAGGAGAGCCTCCTATTTGGGGATTGAAACCAATTTGCCAAAGGGTTATAAGAAAAAATACAGCGACCAACCAGATGAGTAGCAAAAAGCTGTTGGAAAAGTAAAATTAGCAGAGTATTAATTTGGTATATACCAGTATCAAATAAAAGATAAAACATACAACTACAAAATAAAAAGAACTTCAACGAAAGGGAAAAAAAGAACGAAGGTTAAATATGTTGGGGATAGTTTTTGGAGTTGATGGGTTACAAATGGGGAAAAAGAGAATAGCTCTTTTTGAATTGGAGGCAAGAAAATTTTTTAATAATATTAATCCAAAAGTTGGGTAACCAAAATAAAAGAAATATTATCACTTAGTTTTTTATTCTGAATTCTCTTTTGAAACTCCGAACAAAAGTCATCAGTAGAGAAAATTTGTGATATCTCATTTTCGAATTCTTCCCAGAACCCATCACTACAAATAATAAATTTGTCTTTATCAAGAATTTCTGTTTCATTTTTGTAAATTTGAATCTCTGTTTGATAGTTGTCTGCCACTATTGCAGAAGTTAAAATATGTTTTTTAGAATGTACCTTCGCTTCGTCTACAGTTATACAACCGCTTGAAACAAGTTCTTCAACCACCGTATGGTCTTTGGTTAATTTCACTATTCTTGGGCCAAGCAATCTATATACCCTGCAGTCGCCCACGTTGAAAATGTAGAGTTTACTGTCAATAACCAAGATTCCTGCTATTGTGCATCCCATTCCAGAACTGTTTGGGCTTATACGGTTATAATTTTCTAACTCATCTCTTGCTTTTTTAATTGCATCTTCAATAGAGAGCTTTTTAGTCATTATATCTTCTTTATAGCGTTGCAAAACTTCTAAAACTATCTTTGACGCCAATTCACCTTTAGTATTTCCTCCAATACCATCTGCCACAGCAAGAAGAACACTTCTACTATCAATATTTAAACTCTCGCATTTATCCATATCTGTACTACTTATAATTTTTTCAAAAACTAACAAAGAATCTTCGTTTGTATCTCGTAAATTTCCTTTATTTGTAAAATAAATAACTCTAAACATATTTTCAACTCCTATTCGGGATTAATGTAAGTCATCTACTGTAAGCTCAAGAGACAACGAAAGTGATATCCTGTCACCTTTTTTGATTATTTCTTTGCCATTTATCCTTTTTCCATTTATATAAACTCCATTTGTGCTATTTAAGTCCTCCACATACCAGATACCTGCCTGTTTAAAAAATTTTGCATGTTTTCTTGAAACAGTCTTATAATCTTTCAAATATTCTTTCCCCTTTTCATGTCTGCCAACTACATCGCCGCTGAAAACCTCTATAAAGAAATTTTCTCCTTTCAAAATAATTTTCGGAATTTCAATTGTTGTTTTATCATCAATATATAAATTTTTCTTTCCCGAATCAACAGTTTTTTCAACTTCTTCAACCACATACTCTTCAGTTACTGGCACATTACTTATGTCTGCCATACAATTAAAGCATATTATCTCGTCTGGAGAATTTTGTAAATTACAACTCGGACATATTTTATAACTCTTCATTTACCAACACCTCTATATCTTTTTGGTAAGGAATACCTATCATAATTATTTTATCCTTTTGTTCAACAATCTGAAGAATCTTTTCTTTCCTCTTTTTTATCCATGGTAAATAATCTTTGCTCAAAGACTCATTAAAAAGGAAAAAACGCTGATTTTCTGAACCCTTCCAGATTAATTCACTCTCAAGCCCTTTTATAAAAGGAGAATCTACCATTGCATCTATTAGTTTTAATAAATCTTTATCTTTACTTAAAAGGTATTCATATGTATATCCTGTATAAACAAGAATGTCATCAAAAAACTCTCTTATAGAATTCAAAAGAACTTTCAACGCCTCATTCTGATCAAAAGGCTCACCACCGCTTATTGTTAGTCTTTTGCAGCCAAAACTTTTAAGGATATCAGCAACTTCTTCTATCTTAATTGCTTTGCTTTTGTCAAATTCCCATGTATGCACAGACATGCATCCCTTACATCTTATCGAGCATCCCTGTAACCAAATACCAACTCTTTTTCCAGGTCCAAGTGTGTAAACCGGATAATGTATAATACTAACTAACAACTCGTCCATCAAGTTCCCACCTATCTTCACGTTTAAGCAGTCTGTCTACTCTAACAATGCTTCCTTCCTGGGGAAATAACTTAAACAGAAGTTCAGCTAAAGGATTTATAAATAAAAGTTCAAGTTTGTTGCCTATACCCCTACCCCCCATAGACAGATCTTTTGTAACTTCTTCGAAGATTATCTGTTGGACATTATCTGAGATTTCAAGTTTTATCTTTTTGTCTTCCTCAAGTTTTATCTTAACGTTATTTAGCATCTTATTCAGTATTTTTTTCACATTTTCATTGCGTATAAAATCAAATACAATGATATTTTCCCCTATACGATTTAGAATTTCAGGTCTTGCAATTTTGAAAGTAAAATATTCCTTTATAGCTTCAGTCAAAATCTTTTCAATTTCTTCATAACTCATTTCTGGCAAGACACGCTGTATTTTTCTTCCATCCAAAGTCATCTCGTAAACCCCAAGATTAGATGTAAATATTATTAAGCTCTCAGAAAAGTATACAGTCTCACCCCTTCCTGACGTAAGTCTGCCATCATCAAGTATTTGTAAGAAAATATCAAGTATTTTTGGATGAGCCTTTTCTATTTCATCAAAAAGTATTACTGAAAAAGGATTTTGTTTTACAGCATTAGTCAATTCTCCCCCTACATCATAGCCCACATAGCCAGGAGGTGCACCTATGAGTCTTTGGTCAGAATGTTCATGGGAAAACTCTGACATATCAAACCTTATATAATGATGTTCACTTCCAAATATTAGTTCTGTTATGGCTTTTGCAAGTTCTGTCTTGCCCACGCCAGTTGGTCCTGCAAAGAATAAAACACCCTTCGGTCTGTTAGAATACCTTGAAAACTGTGAACCTGACAGATTAAAAAAAGCTCTTCTTAGTATAGTAGCAGCTTGTTTTACTGCTTTTTCCTGTCCCATAACTCTGCTGTTTAAAAACTCTTCTGCATTATTCAATCTGTCTTTATCTATTTTTGCCCATGGATTTTCGCTTACACCTACTTTGTATCTTCTTGTCGCTTCTCCAATCTCTCTTACACTCAAATTCTCTCTTTTTGACAAAACTACAATAGAAAGCATTTCTCTTGCAAACATGCCAGACGTCAGATTTACAAAGTCTTTTATTACTTCTTCTTTTTTTACTTCGTTCAAACTTGCCCACTCATCCATTCGTGGTAAGAGAGACTGGGCTATCCATCTTCTTATCTCAAAATCAGGTTTTGGAATAGGAATTGTTCTTATTCTCGGATTTTCCACTGTATACCACGGTGGCAAATCATTTTCTTTTTCTACAAGGAAAATTATTGGATTAAAAGAAGGTGGATTGCCTTTTTGGTTTATGTTTATAGATAGTTTGAAAGTGTGGTAAAGAAAATCTGGTAAATCTCTGCTACAAGAAATTTCCGGTAATCTTGATGAAAAATTAATTAAAACAGCTGTCTTTTCATCTCCCACAAGAAATTTTTCTATGGTTTCATATGCATCAAGTAAAAACACAATTTTGTCGCTAATTTTTCTTCCAGTGAGGTTTGTAAATATTTCTTCATCTCCTTTTAATAGTCTGAAGCCCTCAAGAGGTATATATTCTATTACAGTCTTGTAATTATCATAGGTAGTAAGCAAACTTGCAATAAACTGTGTAATATTCATGGGTATATATTTATCACCCTGGGGAAATGGGAAAAGGTCGTAAATGTTTCCAAAAAGAATAAACTGAGACGTTATTGAACAAAACCTTAAAATCTCTTTTGCAAATTTGGGTACACCCTGAATTTTTTCAGGTACTATATTGTTTCCCATACCTAAACACTCCTCTGCCTCTGATGCATATCAATTTTCTTGATATCCTGTTGCTTTTTTGTAGTTTTTGTTTTTTCTTTTGTTATATAATAAAACCTTGTTTCAGGTTCTATCCTTATTTTATCTTCAATCATTATTCCTTCCTGACTTAAAAGCTGTTTAATTTTGTCATAATCGGAACACCACTTTTTAGCTATAGCTATATCCTTATGTTTCTCATATTCACTCAAATTTTTTTCATCTTCAACATATCTTACAAACATAATTTTTAGTCCATCATCTTCATATTTTAACCTCAACATATAATCTTCTCCAAAAGGAGTTTTTATTTCTACTATTTTGCCCATTGACAATTCTTCCATTAAATCATCCTTGACTACAGAATAACCTAACTCCATAACTTTGTTAATAAACTTTTCCAATGAAGCCCTTCTTCTTTCCTGAGCCATAATTTGCCTTTTTTTGTTGAGCAAATTTTTTATAAAGTTATCAACCTCTTCTTTATTCAATATACTCATCTTCATTAGTTTATTAAACTCTGTTAGCATCCCTGTTTCTTCTGCAAGTGTTTCAAATACTTTTAAATCATTCTTTAAAACTTCAGTTTGAATATACAATCTTCTTGTGTTTATATAATTCATTTTAATGTCCTCTAAAATCAGTCTTATTCTCTGAATATCATCTGTTTCAGTTGCCTCTATAACCAACTGCCTCTTTTCTTCAGCAAGTTCAGGATTTATAGTTTTTAACTTGTCAAATACAGCCTCAATCTTTTCTAAAATCCTTTGTTTTTCTGCAACCTCACTAATTTCTTTTTCAGCAATTCTTTCTCTTTCCACTTGCTCTTTTATTTTTATGGTTTTTTGTTCCAAAAGTTTTTGTTTTATCTTTCTTACTATACCATAATACTCACTTGGTATCTCTTGTAAATATTTGTTTAGTTTTTCAACAGTTGAAGGTGTATCAAATGTACATTTTTCTATATCGTATAGAATTTTGGCATAGTGCTGCATTGTTCTATAAAATTTAATATTTCTCAGATCCTCAGGAAACATATTTAAATACAGTTCAATAGTCTCTCTATTCGCAGCAGGGCTTTTAAATTCTTTCTCTAAATTTTCAAATAATTCTATAATTTTTTGTATCTTTTTTCCGGTTTCTTGGACTCCCTCCGGTAATGCATTTAAAAAAGTTTTAAGTGTTTGGATATCTAAATTATCTGTTAGTTCTGTTTCAACTAAAATAATATACTCCTTCGTTTTTCGGATAATATCTTGAATTTTTGCTATTTGGGAATCAACCCACTGAGTATGGCTTTCACTTGACAAAATTTCTAACGTATACCTTTCCAAAAAATCTTTTTTGTGTCTCTCAAGATTTTCTATTAAAGAATAATCTAAAAATGTAGATTTTGTATTTTTTAACATTTCTCTTACATGGCTTATAGAGTTATCTATTTGCTCCTTGAAAAACTTTTTGTTATCTCTGAAAATCTCATCTAAATTCTTCCCGGTGTCAAAGTGCCAAACATAAGTAAAACTACTCATGGTATCATCCTCTTAATTTTTATTTATGAATATTTATATTGAACATTCCACAACTAAAGCGCTTCATTCCCATGCATTGCCTTTTTAAGGCTATAACCTGCAATGTCCACAAATTCAAATAGTGTACAGACATTTTTTCATCAATCGTCATAAGGTCTTAGAATCTTTGATAAAACTGAAATAATAGATAATGTAAAATAAAAATATACAGAGTTAATTAAAATTTCGTTCGCTTTTCCTTTAATGAAATACTCATAAGAAGAAAAATATGAAAAATAGAATATAATGGCACAGAAATATAAAATTGATAATCCTGCAATTTCAAGCTTTTTAAACTTCGAATATGCTATTTTCCATTTCGAAGATTTTTTAAAGCATTTTCTTAATACCAAATAATATGATATAGCAATAGCTAATAATAAGCATATGTAATACTTTGTGTTACTGTCAAAATATTCTTTGGACAGTTTGCAAAAATACTGATCTGTTGTAAAATATATTAGCAACCTCGTGGCTGCTAATCCCCCAAGATAAAATATTACCATCTTACACATATATTTTAACGTTTTTTTAGTAGCATTTATCAATTTTCGTCTACGAATTGCTTGATGTAATTTATAACCTTTTATTATCCAATTAATTGCTTCAGATACTGAAAATCCTGCTGTACACCAATCAACTATCTCTTTTGCAATTCTTTCTAAAACCTTTTCATCTTTTGCTCCTCTGCTAACCATTTCTTCAACTTCGTCAATACTAAATCCTAAATTTGTTAATTTTGTAGCTAGCATTGGCTTAACTTTTATTATTTTCCAACGGATAGCTTCAGTTAAGCTAACATTATTTCTTCTCCATTCCTCAGCTTCGTCAGCATCAAAGCCTTTTTCAGCCCAATTCTTTGCTTCATCAACAGCAAATCCATTTCTATTCCATTTTCGAGCTTCAGTTTCTGAAAAACCTTTCATAATATAATGAAAAATACCCTCTTCTACAAAATCAAATATTTTATTTTTGTCTATTCCTTTTTCTGACAGTTCAAGTATATCAAAAGCATTGATCCCCTTTTTCAGCCATTCATATGCATTTTTAGGACTAAGTCCAAGATTGTCAAATATACTGGCTTCCTGCGGCTTAAAAGCATAATTATACCATTCTAAAGCTATATTGCCTTTCCTGAATCCATTTAAGGCCCATTCCTTCATGTCTTTTACAGAAAAGCCAGCTTCCCAAAAAGTTTTTACCTCTTGTGGACTGAGGTTTATTTCAATACCTGTTTTTGCCCATTCAGAATCAGAAGAAAAACCAACTTTATCCCATTCATCATTATCATATTTTTTATCCGCTTCATTATACTCTTCATAGAACACAGGTATATTTTCTACGTTATTTAACCACTGTTTTACCTGTTCATATCCCCATCTTTTTTTATAATTCCGCGTAAGAAGTCCTTTTAATAAAATTTTAAATCTTTTAGGAATATCTTCTGGGATTTGTACACCCTGGGTAACAAGAGTATTTATAATAACAGCTTCTGATAAGCCAGCAAAGGGATTCTTGCCTTTTAATAGTTCATATATTATTATCCCTAAATGCCACCAATCAATTTCTTTGCCAAAATAACCTGAAACTTCTTCCGGAGCCATATAAGAATATGTCCCCTTTAACGCAGTGACAACCTTCGACATCTCCTCAGACATAGCAGAAGATATTCCAAAATCAATTAGCACAAGGTCTAAAGATTCTAAATCTCTTATAAGAACATTAGAGGGTTTCAAGTCTCTGTGAACAATTCCTCTTTCGTGCAGTGCTTTAATAGCTTCTGCAATTTCTTTAACTACAATATCAACTTTGCCTTTTACTTTTTCTAAATTATCTTTTAAACTGCCATATTGAATATACTCCATTAACTCAAAATATCTGCCGGTTTCTTCATCTTTACCTACTTCAAAAATTGTTACAACATGTTCTTTGAGTTCAAAAGAAATCTTTTTTAATCTTTCTAACACTTCAATTTTAGGAGTAATACCCTTTCTGTATAGCTTTAAAAACATCCTCTTGCCACTTTCTTCTACAATATAAGCATCGCATTCTCCACCTTTCGCCGGAAGTTCCTCTACTATTTTGCAGTTTCTGAATATTTTTAAAGACAATCTATCTTTTTTATTTAAAATATCTTCCTCTCTAATAGTGATCTCTTGTATGTTTTCTTCATCCCACCAGCTCTCTACTATTGTTCTTTCATCCATAATTAATCCCTTCCTTATATTTTTACGCTCTGCAGAAACAGTTTTTAAATAAAAGCTTCTCTACCAATATACTTTTATACCTATTTTATATTAAATTATACCAATTTTATTTTTAATATACAATCAAATTTGGTCCTTATGTTAATTTAGATTTCCAATAATTTTGAATTCTTAGTGTCTATAATTCTTAGCTGTTTTCATTTGTTTTTATAAAGGTTTAAATATATTTTTCTGTAAATATAATACAGCATTTTGTACAATTGTGCTATTCTTCAATCATTATTATTCTAAACATTCCCAATAAAACTTTCTTAACTTTATAGTTCTATTTTGACGTTTACTGTCATTTATGTTATGTTATTTTATTCCATTATGCTATGGGTACCTGCATAACTTTATGTACTCTGCATTTTTGTATTTTCCAATTGCTGTCGACCTGCAATACCCTCAAAAACCCCGGGGGTCGACAGCAATTGGAAAATTTTAACACATCTTGACTTTCTTGAGCTTGTGGGGTATAATAGAAATAACTTATAGTAGTTTGAAACTTCATCCATTTGTTCCCCATAAGACTTCCCAAGCTCCCTACGGGTTTGTAGCCTCCCCTTTGGGGATTGAAACTCTTTAGCTGCTGCTGTTTGAGACATTTGACCTGAAAGTTCGTAGCCTCCCCTTTGGGGATTGAGGTATGGAAGGAACTTATCCTTGGGGGATAGAAAAAGAGATGGTAAGCACTGGTTGGAATCTAAAATAAGCAATATATCTTTTGCTTTCATAGTGTGGTATAATAAAAGTGTACAGAAAAGTATGCAACATATAAGAAAAAGGAGAAAAACTGTGTGCAAAAAATTGCCACCAAAAGAGCACGATACAACATTTAAGTTTTTGTTTTCAGACAAAGATGAAATACTTTTGCTGGTAAAAGATATACTTCACTATACTTGGGCAGACAGTATTGAAGAAGATTCTATTGAACTTGTCAAAACAAACTATGTTACTCATGAGTTTTCACAGGTTGAGGCTGATGTAATTGCAAAAGCAAAACTAAAAGAAAGAGAAGTTTATTTTTATATTCTGATTGAGAACCAGTCAACCGTTAAAAAAGAAATGCAGCAAAAGATTTTAAAGTACATGATAAGTATATGGGCTGATGAGATAAGAAAAAATGTTCAGATTCTACCAGCAATTATTCCTATTGTTGTATACAATGGAATAGGTGAAAGATGGAGTATATCGACCAATCTTATGGAAGCGTTTGACATATTCAAGGATGATGTGTTCAGATACAAAGTAGTTGACATAATAGAACTTGATGTAAAAGAACTTTTGGAAATAAAAGAGGATGTGCTGCTCCCTGTAGTGTTTTATCTTGAGCAGGTAAGAGAAGATAGAAGTGAGCTTATAAGAAGGCTTTTAGAGGTTGAAGAAAACTTAAAAAATCTAAGTAAAAAGAATGTAGATAGATTTTTGGAATGGTCGTATCGCATTATACGACCAAGGCTTTCTGAAGAACAAAAGTCAGAGTATGATACAGTTGCAAGAAGACTGTCAGAAGGGGGTGTAAATGCCATGGGTGAGTTTATATCAAATGTTGCAAGACTTTTAGATGAAGCAAAAACAAAAGACTTTATGGCTGGGAAACTCGAAGGAAAACTTGAAGGGAAACTTGAAGGTAAAATCGAAGCCACAATAGAGTTTGCGAAAAGATTAATACAAAAGGGATTTAGCGATGAAGAGGTTGCTGAACTTACAGAACTTCAGATTGAAAAGGTTAAAGAGTTGAGAAAATCCATGGTAAATTGAGAAATGTTTGAACATAAAATAGAAAGTAGGGCTGTCTAAAAAGATAATTGGACAGCTCTTTCTTCCAATATATGGTTTTTGTTTTGCAGCCTCCCCTTTTGGGATTGGCAGGGATGGACTTTTTCTGGCTCACTAAGAAAAATCAGCACAATACTGTAACAGGAGTGTGAGTTTTTTGAATAATAACAATGAAAAGGAATTATTTAATGAAAACACTAATGATTTAATTCTGTCAATAATAAATTTTTTAGAGAATCAAAAACAATATATAACAAATCCAAAAGCAGATCTATCCATTAAATTTTCCGAAGATAATATCTATACCAGTAAATCTTGTCCTTTTTGTGGCAGTGCATCTGAGTATGATATGGAGTATGATAGTTATTATTGTCCTGAGTGTAATGTATGGCTCGAACCAATATGCGGCAGCGAAGACTGTATGTTTTGTGCAAACAGACCTGAAAGACCTCTCCTGAAGTAGCAAATTGAAACTTTAGCTACTTCTTGTCAAATTGAATTTATGGCAAAAACCTTCATCAGTAAATTAAATCTTTCCATTCTATGTTTAAAAGTTCGCATAAAAATTACCTTTCAAGGCAGAGAAAAATGTGTTAATTTTTTTTCGCTGCAGGTTTGCAGCCAAAAAAAGACAAGGAGGTTTTTGAAAAATATTTAATTTTTATCTTTTTACAACAGCAAGCTGAACACCTCTAAGTTCATTCCACATCCTAAAATAACTTGTCAAATCATGAGGAATCATATCAAGATTTATCTCTTTGCAAAAATGCGGTTTTCCAAATTTTATAGAATTGTCATTCTCTTTATAAGGGAAATAAAATTTTTCAACTGTCACAAGAGGATTTACAGAAACTTTATCAGCAATCAGTTTTAAGATCTCTCTTCCTTTTATCTCAGATGGGTAAAGTTTTGTATAAATATCACGAACATTTGTATCATTGAAGAGTATTATTACCGGTCTTGGCAAAACTGCAAATGCTGTTTTAATAATTGTTTCTGCAAATTCGCATACCTCTTTCAGCGAAAAAAATTTAGCCATGTCTGATAGAACATACTGAAAGCTAATTATGTTGGGTTTTTCTTCCTTAATAAAATCTATAACACTATCAATATGTTTTATAACATCAAGCTGATTAACATTGAAATCAATGTTTGTTTTATCTGAAACAAGATCTTCAATAAAACCGTGAACACTTGCCCAAAGAGGATTTTTATCAAAACCTGTATATATTAATTTCCCATTGGGTCTGCTTTTTCTTACAAAATTATCAAATGCAACAAAATCTGTGCATGGTCCGCATCCAATCGAAACTACGTTTAGTTTATCTGGAAGGTTTTTTTCAACCTGCTTTATGAGAATATAAAACTCAGTTGCATGTTTTAGTGTAAATCTTCCACAGTAGTAGTATATCATGTTCTGACAATCGTAATCTCTTATAATACCATTATTTTTTCTTGGAAAATGAACTCTGTTTATACAATCAATGCAACCTTCTATTGCCAAAGCATTAATTTCCGGACATCTCAGACATGATTTTGAGTGATTTTCCTTGGCTTTTTTGATAAGATCCAAAAAAAGAACTGACATCTTTATCACTCCCTTTTTTCTTTGCCTGTAAAATTGAGCACTTACAAAATTAATTTTAAATGCTAATCTTGTTTTTCAAAAATCAAAAAATATGCGAAGAAAGATAAGGTTACCTTTTTAAGCTATTATCCTATTTGTTGAAGCCAGCAATTAAAGTTGATATAATTATGATAAAAAGTTTTTCAAGGTTTGAAACATTCTAATAGGAGAGAAAAGTAAATGAAGGGAAAATGTTATTATTGTGGTAAGGATATAACAAAAACTTATGTAACAAGACATCTAAAGTCATGCGAGAAAAGACTTAAGTATCAGGAATTTTTGAAAAACAAAAGAGGAAAGTTAAAAAACTTATTCTTGCTTCAGGTTAACTTTGCAGAAAATCCTTCTACTTTTTGGATGTATATTTCGGTTGATGAAAATGCTACACTGCTTGATCTTGACCAGTTTTTCAGAGATGTTTGGTGTGAATGCTGTGGACATTTGAGTTTGTTTAAAATCAATGCAATTGATTATTTGAACAACGAAGAAACTCTTATGGAATTTTTAGATTTTGAAGAAAATGCAACAACAATGAAAGTTAAACTCAAAAAAGTGTTAGAAGAGGGTTTGACATTTGACTATGAATATGATTTTGGAGATACAACTCATCTTTCAATAAAGGTTATCGAAAAATATCAAGGGTACCAAAATAACAAAATTGAAATCATGGCAAGGAACAATCCACCAATTTATATCTGTTCGGTTTGTGGCAACATGGCTACTCATTACTGTTACGGTTGCTGTAGCTTTTATTGTAATGAATGCAAGGAAAATGATAGTTGCAGTTATGAAGATGAATTAATGGTAGAAATAGAATCCGGGCAAAATTCTCCAAGATGTGGAGTATGTGGATATGTATATGACGAATATGGAGACGAAGACTACAAACCACTGGTAGTTGAGTAAATTACCTTTTTATAAACCACCGTAGGTGAATTTAAAAAATCTGAACAAAATTTAAGTTGATTATTTTTAAAAGCTATTTCTAAAGGGAGAGTCAGCAACCACAATGCTTACAATTGATAAGATATTACCTTTTTTGAACAATGAGTTCATTGAAGATGCATCTAAAAACAAAAAAACTGAGACTTGTCAAGAATTTTGTGTTTCCAATTTATAACGTAATTTGTAGAGTTGAGTTATGTTGTTAATGCATTTTCTAATGCTTGGAACTTCATTTTTCCGTTTTGCATAGCGTAAGTTCTCTTCCTGTAAGTAAATATTAATTTCTAAGACACAGGCAGCTGAAAGTATCCACCTGAATTTACTTCTTGCCTTCTCAATCATGCTATTTACACATAAAGCGGCGTTTGTAGAAAAAGCTTTCTTAATTCCTCAGGGTATTTCATATGGACAGAATAAAACTCTGCTTTTTCTGATATTGCAGCAATAAAATCGAGGATATTTTGAAAGGTATCCATCACAAAGTTCTTTAAATTTCAGTACAGCTCAATCAAAATCGGAGGAAGAAATTTTAAGTCTGTTCTTAACTCTTGTTAAAAGCAGAAAGCTTTATCTTTTGTCATATGTTTTCTGCTATTTTGTTGGAGGTGGACAAAAGCAAGCTAAAGGTCAGCAAGAGGATAAGCAAGTTTGACAGCATCTATAATACCAGGAAAGTCATCGCTTATGACAATTAAAACTTCTTTAAGACCTCTTTCAATATACCTCTCTTTTTCAATTAGCAAACTTTGACGTTTTTCTTCTAAAATTTTAATTTTATTTTCATGTTCCTGCTTTAAAACTTGACTTTCCCTTATGATTTGGTCGTACCTTTTCGTAATCTCATTCAATTCATTTTGTTGATTTGTTATATCTTCAAAAATTTTATCCTTTTCTATTTTTTCAATACTAAGCCTTGCTTCAAGTTCTTCTATTTTATTCTCCAGAGAAATATTACTATTAATTATTTTGTTTACCTCATCAGCTATTTTCTTTAACCTTTTTATATTACCTGTTTTTGAAATAGAAACATCTTCTACTCCGTTATACCCTCTCTTGATTATAAGTTCATTAATATTAGATATAATATCTTTGATCCACTGGACATAACACTGTTTTAGCCTCTTTGGCAAATCCTGTTTATAAAATAACTCCGAAATTTCTTTATCATCAACGGTATATTTACATCTGGCTAAATAATCATCCATCGGTTCTTCAAATAATTGATCTATATCAATTCCATATTTATACAAAACATCAAGATAAAATGCTATCAGAGAACCAGCAGATATATCATAAATTTCGTTTAGTTTTGTAAATTCCAAAAAAGATTGCCACTCACCTTCATTTGAAAAAATAATCCATATTTTCTTGTTCTCCTTAGACTGCAAAACTATATTTTCAATTCTCTCAACCAGATTTTCATATAGGGAACTTTTTCTCATATTTTTCAACTCCCATACAATAGTCTTATGACCTGGTTTTTGTTGTTCTATCACTTTTTAATTGTGCGAAGACAGACTATTACTAATTTAAAAATTTTATTAAAACCCAGATTTTTATCGTATATTAAATTTATTTTATCATAAATATTTTGTTAGAACAGCAAATATAAAGTATTTAGATTAGCTTTGCACTTGATTATACAAACACTATCTTGATGTGCATATTTATTTGACTTATAACGAATATATTTGCTTTTTGACTAAAAGTCATTTCCGTCGACCTCCGGTGGATATTTTTTGAGGTTTATTTTGTACTCGGTTTCAGTACCTATACCACAGACTTTGAAATAATTGCTGGCAGTAGCTGGATAGACGGAAAGAATAGATGAGACTTTAGAGCTTGATTTTTCTGAACTGTGCAGGATTTTGATATGATGTACTGATATAAAAACATTGACACCATTGCATAAAGTTGATATAATAAAATCAAGCTTTCCAACGTGTTTGTAGCCTCCCCTTTGGGGATTGAAACTTTTTATCCCTTTGAAGGGACTATAGAAGTTTATGATGTTTGTAGCCTCCCCTTTGGGGATTGAAACAATAATCTTTTAAATACGTTTATATCTCCATTTGATGTTTGTAGCCTCCCCTTTGGGGATTGAAACACCAGATACCGGCTGTTGCACTTTCAGACGACGTAGGTTTGTAGCCTCCCCTTTGGGGATTGAAACTTTAAAGAAGATGATAGAAGCAAGTTACTTAATGCGTTTGTAGCCTCCCCTTTGGGGATTGAAACGTTATGATATTAAGGTAGGGTTTAAAGAGGCTGTTAGTTTGTAGCCTCCCCTTTGGGGATTGAAACTTTTAACACCCTCCTATTTTTTATTTTTTTGAGCCGGTTTGTAGCCTCCCCTTTGGGGATTGAAACTTGAAATTGCTAAACAATAAATAGTTTGAACACCAGTTTGTAGCCTCCCCTTTGGGGATTGAAACTTCTTTTCTGCTGCTCTTGTAGTTGTGTCTGTAGATGTTTGTAGCCTCCCCTTTGGGGATTGAAACGGTAATGAAAGAAAACCTTATTTCCCACTCCTGCAAGTTTGTAGCCTCCCCTTTGGGGATTGAAACAGTCATATTCTTCGTTTGAGAATTCATTACCGTATACGTTTGTAGCCTCCCCTTTGGGGATTGAAACCCCAATTGATCAGGTGTAATTACACCACTTTTTAAAACGTTTGTAGCCTCCCCTTTGGGGATTGAAACTTCATCGCATCTACAGTCTGCTTGCAATGTAGTTCTGTGTTTGTAGCCTCCCCTTTGGGGATTGAAACTAGTAAGCACCTCCTTTATTTAAAAATCTGGAATTTTGTTTGTAGCCTCCCCTTTGGGGATTGAAACGCTTAAATTGTTCTTGCTCTAAATCTGTTCTTATTGTGTTTGTAGCCTCCCCTTTGGGGATTGAAACAATACAAACGATGCTACATAAACTTGTAAATTTCGTGGGTTTGTAGCCTCCCCTTTGGGGATTGAAACCCTTCTTAGAAATTAAATTAAATCCTCTATATAATGGTTTGTAGCCTCCCCTTTGGGGATTGAAACAGCTTTGCTGTGATGATTGCAGTTTGAGAAAAGTCAAGTTTGTAGCCTCCCCTTTGGGGATTTAGGAGAGGGAAAGCCTGCACATTGGGGATTGGTAAGAGGAGTGGAGTTTTCTCTTTGGGGATTGAAACGCAAGATGAATAAAATGATAATTAGGAAAATAGTAGACATTCCAGAAGCAGCAAAAAATATACCTGTTGAACTGATAGTCAGAATACCTTTAAATAATCTGAACTGCTACAAGCTCGCCTTCTTTTATCTCATTAATAGCTTTTTTTGTATAATCAAACCAGATTTCTGCTTTGTATCTTGAATAAACATCGCTGTCATATTTCATCATGCGTCCGACAATCTCTGTATTGAACATTTTTTCACTCCTCATCATCAAACTTGAGACTATCTCGGAACTTTCTAAAAGTCATATTAAGCGGATCTTTTTTATAAAGCTGTTGACTGCTCTGGATTATACCTTTTGCAAATTTAAGCAGTGTTTTAGTTCCTCTGTCTGCCTTGTGAAGCGGTTCTGGATATCCAATCACTTCAGGAAAGTGATTTCTTGTAAGAATATCTAAAAAGTATATATTCATCGCCTGCCCCCAGTTGATAATATTCTTATCAACATGAAGAAAAGGTGATATCCTTCCAAGCTTGCTGTTATCTACTAGCACACTCTCTAAAAACTGTTTGTCAAGGGCAGGATGCAAAAGCCTTTCGACAAATAGATGAAAAATCCTTTATTTAAATATCATAAAGAATTACTTTTAGACAAAAAAAGGCACTGATATCAGGTTTATTTACCATCAGTGCCTTTATATTTATCTAATTTAACTTGAAATTACTCTTCAATTACATCTTCTCCATCATCTTCATCCAAGCCTTCAGGATAAATGTCCTCAAGGTCTGCATAATAACATATAAGAAAGTTAAGAACATCGACAGAAGATTTTTGGGAGTTTATTGGAAAAAGTATAAAAGAAAGCGATGTTCTACCTTGTTTATTTTCAAAAGTATCTTTTGATCCAAGCAGCCTATATCTTAAAAAAACCTTTTATAACCCCCAGTTATGAATTTTAACATAAAATATAAAATCCCCAATGAAATAAATATAATTTGATTTTCACACATTAAAACAGTTCAAATATTATGCGAAAAGGCAAGGAATTCATTTCAAATTTTATTAATTCTCACTTCTCCTTTTCAACATCTTTTCAAATAAATTCATTGCTGAATTTAATAATAATTTGAATTCCTCCACATTTTCTAAGTAGTTCTGATTGCCGCGTGGTGATGAACCATGCACTGCAGCATTCCTTAGATATTCCAATTCTTCAATTGTTCTTGCCTCGTCTTGTTCTTTGATTAGTTTGTTTGAATCTGATTTAAATACAACATTTTTCATTTCCAATTTTAGTTTTTTCCTTGCTTCCTCGCGTGCATCATAACCCATATTATCTTTTATCTTATACACATCTGCAAAAAGTACAATTATTGCTTCATAAAGAAGAATCAAGGCTTTAAGATATTGCCTTCTTTCATAGAAAAACTGCGACCTTTTGTACATCCTCTGAAAAAGTTTTTCCTGTCTGTTCATCTCAGAAAACTCTTTGTACATTATCTCAACTATTTCTTTTTCAAAAGAATGATCAACCATTTTTTGTTTGTCTTCAAGTCCTTTTATTATCTCTTCAATTTCTCTTCGCGGCTGGCGGTTCATCTCAAGCTTGAAATAAGTCTTTTCTCTGTCGCCAAGACCTATTTGCTCAAGCAGCGGTACAAAATAACCTGAGTTTTGGAATGTCGCCATAGATTCTATTAATCTGACAAGCTTGTCAATGAAAGGTATCTCAATAACTGGAGATTGCCCATCCTCAATCCCTGAAAAATAGTCTCGCATATCATGTGCACCATAGAATATTCTTATGCTGTTTATCTTTCTCAAATACTTCAAAAGCATTATACCATATGAAAAAACTACAGGAATGTTCCTAAATGCATGCGTCATATCAAAGATTACGTTGTACTCACCATCTTTATCAAGCTCTTCTAAAAGTATATCAATACCTCTGCCAAGCTCAAGCGGCTTTATTTTGTAAAACTTCAGCTGTGGTACGTACTTTGTTAAAGTATTCTGCCATGCTGAAAGTGTATTGTCTTGAATACCTTTCTTTTCTTCTTCATATACTTTTAAGCACATCGCAGTTATATCTTCTGAGTTTTGTACATCATGAGGTAATATCTGGTAAAGCTCTGACCATGCTGACTGGTCAGTACCAATCAAGATAAACTTGTCAATTTGCATATTCTCTACTTCATTAAGATATTCGTAAAGTGCAATTCCAAAAAAAGCTGTTCTTGTGGCTATGTACTTTTTACTCTTGTCAGGATTGAAAACATACTCAGTTTGTTCATACCCCACTGTTTGGTCTTTTTTTAACCGACCTTTGCCTATAACTGAAATTAGAATATTTACGGTTTTATTTTTACTCAACCCAAAAACCCCCTTTTTACTTCAAAAACGTTTTTTCATATATTTCTATATATATAAATATGTAATCTTTTGCAAAAAATCTGAGACTGTCTAAAATAATCAATAAAAAATTTTGTAGAAAACTTGAGATTGAGCCCGAAAGATCTGCTTGGAAATTGTTTATGGATATTCTGATTATATTATATCTATCTTATATGAAACATCTGACAAAACATTTCCAAAAGTTCTTTTGATGCAAAAATTTCAATTTTGCCAAAATATTCTATTCTACCGTCAATAACATGCTGCTTTTTTAAATCTTTGGTTATTAAAAAGAAGAACCTCTGGTCTTCAGGATATTTGCCAAATCTCTTGTAGTAGATGTCAAGAAGCTGTTGTCGAAGAGTTTCGGAAAAAATCTCTGGTTCCTTTTCATATTCTATGCACCTTCCTTCTTTTTGAGCATATACACCGCTGAGCAAAGTTCCTTTTGATTTTACCTCCACTTTCCTGGATGAAATACTCTTTAAACAGATTCCTTTAAATAAGCTGTTCAAGACTTCATAAATTTTAAATATATTTTGAGTAACAAGCTCAACAAAAGGCGTTGCAAGGTATATTCTGAAATTCTCAAATACCCAAACACCATCTTCTACTTCTCTTTTGTTTCTGGTTCTCACAGTCGTTATTGTGAACAGTTCTGTAGAAAGTAGCTTTCTTATTACATGAAAAAGTTCATTATAATAAGAGGATGGAAGAAAAACTCCATCCTCTTTTGCAAAAAAATTGAAAACAAAATAATGCGCCATACTCTACACAACCTTTAAATATTTTTAAGTATTTCTTAACCTATTGTCACCTTTATCCAGCCGGGGATTGTTGCAATCTCGCCATTTTTGAAGATAATTCTTCTTGTTTTTGGAAAAAGTTCAGGATAAATTTTTGAGCTACTATCAACAACTTTTAGTTTTGAAAAGCTCTCTTTTTTAAAATACATTCCAACTGTCTTTGAACAATACCCTGTCGAAAATCCTAATTGAATCAAAAACTGATTTGGAGCAAGTTTTTTCAAAATGTCCATTAACTTTTCATATTCTTTAACAATTTGTATTAGTTTATAATTTCTATAAAACTCTATCTCTTTCGATATATACCTTTCTGTTGCACTATTTATTACCTTTGTCAAGAATTCTACACTGTCTTTGTAGCCGCTAACTCCATCAAATTTGTCTTTCAAACCAGATGTTACTGCACTGCCAAAAACAAATTTATCTTCAATCTTCATTGTGCCTTTTAAAGAAGTTTTTGGACTAATCCCTTCTGCAACAATTGAAAGACCACTTTGTGGGTCATCAAAATTGCCCTGTCTGTGGTACCATTTGACTTTGCCATCGCAGATATTCATTACCTTTATCTCATAGCCAAACATTTTTTCATATGACACAAAATCAGTATCGCTTATCTGAAGGAACTTAAAAGGTGAAAAATAAGGCTGTGAAAAAATGCTCTCCTCTGGCTTATCATCAACCTCTTTGGGGTCAATTTTATTTCTTGGATTTTTTTCTTTTAAATTTTTTTCATATGCAAAGTCAAGAGCCTCTTCATATTTTTTGAGCAAAGGATCTTTTAACGCCTTTGTAATAAACGACCTCACCGCACCTTTTAAAGACGAACCAGGAATATATGCTCTCCCTGCACTTTTTATAAACGCTACAACCTCATTTTGTAAATTCTTTACACCATCTAATTTTATCCTGTACCTCGTGCACCTTTCAATATCAATTGCATACTTTTCTATAACATCACTCAATTTAAAGCCTTTTGGATTTGTCTCAAGTGCCTTTGTGATTGTATCAATCAAACCTTCTTTGGTAAAACTCATCTCGAACAGCTTGTCAAAATTGATGACCCTTAAAAAATCGCCTTCTTTTATAAACTCAAAGCTTTGGAGTTTATCCTGCCCACCTATCACAACCGGGGTTAAAACCTCAACTTCATATATTCTGCTCCCCAATAAAGCTCACCCCCTTTGGCAGGGGAATCAAAAACGCCAAACCATATCTGAGGATAGGATGTGAATCATAACCGTTTGGTGTGACATCTACCACCCTGCCGAAAATTTCACCTTTTACAATGCTTCCCTCAGAAAACATCCTAACAGCCTTCTTTTTCGTACCAAAATCGCCTTTTGAGTAGATATACCCTGACCTTGTGGTGATATCATAGAACTTAAATTTTTCTATTTCGCTGCTGTCTTTTGGATTTGTCAGTGAAAGTGTCATGTAATATTCACTCTCTTTCGTGTCTTTGGAAGATGCATCTAAGAATTCTGGCTTAAATAACCCTAAGCCGGCTGTTCTATCCCCGCCTATGCCTTCATCTCCCAAAAGCCTGATTGCAGCCTTTATCTCATTTTCTAAAGCAGAATCTAATATCTCAAGGTAAAACCAAAGACCTGCATTTTCTTTAAACTGGCAATGTGAAAAATAGTAGATGTTTGAAGAAGATGTAGCTCTATCTATCGTTACTCTTGCCCTTTCTTTGGTTGTCAAGAAAGTAGAAGAAAGTTTTTCCTTTTCATCTGATTTTACTAAAAACTCACCTGCTGGCTCAAAATTCCCTTTAAAAAGGTTTGTTAAATCCTCTTCATCAACAAATCTGACTTTTTTTATCTTCTTAATATCATCAGATTTTACATATTCATGCAAATCTAACCCCATAGGTTTGAACACAAAAAACTTATCCTCTATATATGGCATTGTTGATGATACTTTAAAAGCAGGTTTGCCATCCAAAAAACCTTTAATTAGCTCATCTGTCTTTTGCTTTCCAAAAAGTAGCGAATACGCATTTACAATCCCACTCATGATTGTGTCAGAGTGTGCCATGGTCTGGGTTGTATTGTAAGTCTTTTCTTTTGCTCCAAAATGAACAGGTGTTTTGAACTTGATTTTGACTTTAAAAAGCTTTTTTGTCTCCATAGCCTATCCATCCTTCAAAATTGAAGATTTTTGAGGTCTCTTGCTTCAGCAATCACTTTTGGCTGGCCTTCAGTCAGGTAGCATTCCTTGTCTTTATACTCAATCTTTATACCAACAAACTGAACCTTGCCATTTCCTCTTGTACCCTGCCCGCCAAGATAATCATCTTCAAGCAGCCTCATTGCCTGTATTAACTTTTTAATGTAAAGGTCACCATCATCCTTGCCATCAACCTCAAACCTGTTCACAACAAACTCAGCCTCAAACTCTGCACCTGCAGGTACTCTTTCGCTCTGTCTTGGATTTGCTTTTGATGTTATTCTATCTATGTTGTTTTCAAATTTGACTTCTGTCCACTCAAGTTCCAGATTCTCTTTCATCTCGTCTGTGATAGAAGTTTTTATTAGCTTTGCATCACGAACAATTAATCTTGTTGGAATAACAGCATCTGTAAAATCTACTTTTTTGCCGTTTTTAAGCTCATGCTCGCCGTGGTTTCTGCCAAAAAGTCCACATACAACACAGTCTTTGTCGCCACACATATGAATGCAAATCCCAGATGATCCGTCTTTTTCTTTTTTGGTTACCACCAGCAAATCCTCTTTGACTTTTTTCTCTGCAAATTCCATCAACGCACGCATTTTACCTTTCAGCGAAGAACCTGGTATGTATGGCTTGCCTTCAGCATCTTTTATAACAGAATTATCAATACCACCTATCTCTAAGCTGTTATTCCCTTCTCCTATGTGAAGACCTGTTACTGCCTTTATTTTACATGTAACAACATACTTGCCCTTTAAAATAACATCCATGTTGCATTCAACCTCCCAACAGCTTTTGATTGTTTTTTATTCTCTTCCACCAAAGAATTTGTGGTATGCAACAACTGCCTCAAAAAAGTCTTTAAATCTCTGTAATGTTTTTTCATTTTGCTCTGCAACTGGCAATGCTTTATTGACTATCTCTTGGAAATCTTTTAGTTTCGGAAATCTTCCTGATGTATACGCCATTTTTGCTTTCAAAAGCTTTAGCTTGTACTTATAGTTTTCATTCTCTGGAGAAAGTCTTTTGACCTCTGTGAAGACTTTTCTCAGCTGTGTAACCGTTACATTGGACTCTTTCAAAAGCTGACCTGTTTTCTCTGCAACCTCAGAAAATGCTTTGCCATCCTTGTCCTTACCAGGATCAATAGCAGTCTCAATTTTGCTCAATATATCATTTTTTAAAGCTCTGATATCAACGCCTGGCATATCAAAAATTCCCTCCTTCCAATCTAAATCATTAATGTCTCATCTCAAGCTCAGCCCATCGGGCTGCTAAATAAGCATGCTTGTAGAGTGAATTTGTTTGTTCCTCGATTATAGCTTTTAAAATTTCATCAAGTTCATCTTTTAATTTTCTGTATCTATCTTTTAGCTTTGCTATATAATATACAAATCTCCATGATTTAAATATTTCGCCATTTTCTTTTGCCATTTTTCCAAGCTTGTCAACTGTGTATATTGCATTTATTAGAGCTTTTGATACATTTTTTTCACTTACAAGGCTCACTATCTTTTCTTTTATATTCTTAAGATCATCAAACTCTTCCCAGCCAACAAAATGTCCTGAAAAAGCAAAGCAATCCTTCTTCTTCCCATTATCACGTTCAAACTTCTTTGCCTCATCAAGATGATCGCCGCAAACCGTTGCAACTCTGTAAATTGGATACTTTTTATCAGGTGCTATCTCAAAACCCATAGAGAGTGTTATGTCTTTATTCTGGCAAACATATTCCCTAAATTTTTTATAAACTGCGCCAGCCAAATAAGGCATGTCTGTCCACGGTCCAAGTACGCAAAAATCATCCCCGCCTGCGTAAATCACAATTGAATTGGTGCTCTGTTCTTTCGTGAGTTTATTAAAGAAATAGCCAAAAAACAACGAAAACTCCTGAGACAATGTCATTACTCTTGAAAGTGAATTTTTCTCTTTTAAACCATCCTTAAAAATTCTTCCTAGATTATCAACATCACCTCGCACTATTCCCCATGTTGAAAGCCCTTTTGATTCTTTTACAATATCATCTAAAAGTTTTATATTGCCACTTTTGTCAATTGGTGCATATGTTGATATGTTAAGTGCTTCATAATATTCTGGATCAAATGCCTCTCTTTTGAGCAACGAATTCCCATTCTTTAACTCTTCTTGAACCTTTACCATATCTATTATTATGGTGTTTGAAATGCTTTCATAGTTGGATGAAAATTCTATCTTTCTCCCAAAGGCAGTCAAAATTTTATATATATTATCCAGCTTTTCCGAAACTACTGGTTTATGCCAGCTGTCAATTATAAACAAACTCTTTATGAGTCTTTCCCCAAGGTCAACAAAGCTATCACAGAAAGAACATACAACTTCACCTAAATCATTTGTGTTTGCTATATTGCCACAATGCGGACATTTGTTTTCAAAATCATCAAATGGCTCAAAAAATCTCATCTGCTCATTTTTGATGATATCACTGAACTTTTTACTCTTTCTGATTTGAATTTTTCTTGCAACCTCATCAAACTTTTCACCAATATTGCCCATAAATGATGCAAGGTCAATGCTGCAACTTTCAAGAAGCACATTAAGTGCCCCTTTGTGGGCTTTGAACATAACATTGTCAATCATGCTCTGGTATTGATGTAGCCTCTCTTCAAATGACTTGGGCATCAAAAGGTAAAAATGTCCTCCACCGTTGTATATAAGATTACAAATGGGCATATTTTCTTCTTTTAGTATAAACCTTGCTATTGTGTCCAGCAGAAATGCTATGTAAAATGACTTTCCTTTGAGAGCTTTTAGTGCACCGTCCATTCTGGTATCAAATACAAAATCTTGAATGCCTGAAACATCGCCTTTTACAAGACAAAACAGCTCCCCATCTCCTTTTTGAATTGAGCTTTTGTTCTTCAGTTTTGTCAAAATTCCTTCAAGCTCTTTTTTCATCTTTACTATATCATCTTTGAATCTGTATTTTAACTCTCTATCAAGGCAGAATGCAATTGCTGCTGTCGATTTGCTGTGTGCCCAAAGTGAAATATCTGGTTTGCTATGATAAAAGGCTGATGGGATGTTGTATGTATACTGCTGCATAAGATTGTAAACTGCTGTTATGTAGTTCTCCTCGTCAATTGAATGATCCTCAAAATGCTTGCGCAATTGATTCATCTTAGAGACAAATTCTTCCCATAAGTTTTGATAATCCTCTGAGAAGTCATTTTTTGGTAAAGCTTGAGGAAATTTTACATCGTATTTCTTCGACAAAAATTTATAACTCACATTTTGTTCTGGTTTTTCATCATCTTGCCTATCAAGTATGATGTTTGAAAAGATTGAAATCATTTGCTTTACTTTCTGGCTATTTTCCTCTGATTCACTGTAGTCTTCTCTGTCAGTTGCAGCAGAAATTCTGTCAGCAATGGAAATCAAAAGTTCTTCATACTCCGAAGGTTTGTGATGGTTTAAAATTAGTGATGTTACCTGTAATTTCTTTGGAATTGTATTTTCTGCAAAGAATGCACCCCATTCTTGGTGGCGTGGTGCAAAAGCACCTTCTTCTTTGTAAAATGTCTTATATCCTTCTTCTATTGTTTTTTTTGCATCTTTGTTATTTGTTCTCATATAAAACTTTCCAACATCGTGCAAAAGCGCACCCAAAAAAAGACGTAAATTAAAACGCTTTTCCTCCTCAGATAAGTTGGTGTTATAAAAGACCATCTTTAAATACCACCTTCTTTTATGGGTTTTTGTAAAAACACCATTCAAGGGTTTATGTTTAGATCATTCTAAAGGTGAGTTCGTGGACTTGAAAAAATAATAACATTATGTCGAAACCAGCAGTTTTTGGCACTTTATTTAATTATACCACCTATATTCAAAAATGAAAATATTAAATTTATATCTACTTTTCAATCATTGTTTTTATCCCCATTCTAAAAGGACAAGGCTTTCTTCTAAATATTTTGTAGATTGCGCAATTAAAATTCTGTACTGTTTTAGTTTTAGTATTCTCTATAGCCATTTTACAGACAATTGCAAGTTTATACTAAAATTTGAGCTTTATTTATCATATTTATGCTTTTTGACCAAAAGTCACATCTGTCGACCTCCGATAGCAAAATTTTTAAGTTCATATTGTATTCGGTTTCAAGCCTGCAGTACGTAGATTAGACCAAACTTCTGGCAGCAGCTGGATAGACGGAAAGATTTTATGGGCTTTTATCCCTTGATTCTTCTGGGTTGATTTGAGTTTTTCACAAATGTTTTAATATAAAAACATTGACAGGGGTGTATAATCTTGATATAATAAAATCAAGCTCTTGAACGTGTTTGTAGCCTCCCCTTTGGGGATTGAAACAACTCATAATACTGATATTGTTATTCAAGCTACTATATGTTTGTAGCCTCCCCTTTGGGGATTGAAACTTTACATTTTGGTTTATATAAATATGATTCAAAACAGGTTTGTAGCCTCCCCTTTGGGGATTGAAACAAGTTTATGTGAATGATAAGGTTTATTTTATTGATGGGTTTGTAGCCTCCCCTTTGGGGATTGAAACATAGTTGAACTATCAAAAGCTAATCCTTCTGCTAACGTTTGTAGCCTCCCCTTTGGGGATTGAAACAAGGGAAGGCTACTTTTGGAGTAGGGGAAAATCCCCTAGTTTGTAGCCTCCCCTTTGGGGATTGAAACAGGCACTGGGGGGGTGTTAGAAATAAAATCCACTTTAAGTTTGTAGCCTCCCCTTTGGGGATTGAAACTTATTATGTTTTTCTAAATATTTTTCAAATCTTAAGTTTGTAGCCTCCCCTTTGGGGATTGAAACCCTCTAATCGTCGAAACTTCTCTTACTTCAAAATATCGTTTGTAGCCTCCCCTTTGGGGATTGAAACTCATTACCCGAAGATAAACCATCATTACCATCAACATAGTTTGTAGCCTCCCCTTTGGGGATTGAAACAATTTCTTCAGTGGTGCAATAAATTCACGAATGTAATAGTTTGTAGCCTCCCCTTTGGGGATTGAAACCTTATTTTTGTTGTGTCACCGTTAACTAAGTATCGTGTTTGTAGTCTCCCCTTTGGGGATTGAAACACTCATACTGGCATTCTTCGTAACGCTTTAAAATTTCGTTTGTAGCCTCCCCTTTGGGGATTGAAACCCTATGTTATATGAATCTGGACCTTCATCGATGACGGGGTTTGTAGCCTCCCCTTTGGGGATTGAGGAGAGGGGAGAGCCTCCCCTTTGGGGATTGAGGTGGGAGAGAGGATTTGTAGCCTTTCCAGTGGGGATTGAGATATGATCCTTCTCCGAAAAAAAGCTTGGAAAAGCCATTTTGTGGCTCCCAAGCCCTTTTAGAGTGTTGTCAGAAGCTATTATTCCTTTGCAAATACATTAATTTTTTGCAAGCGCCTTTTTAAAACCTTGACAAAGCCCTTTTATAACAAACCCCAGAACAACAATAATTGCAAAAACTTTTAACCCTTCTGCAAGTCCATTGAGCATTATTGATGCGCCAAGAAGAGAACTTAGCGACATCGCTTCTCACCTCGCAACACTTTTCTACTACTTATAATTTACCCTTTATGAAAAGCTTACAAAAGTTAATTTTTCTGCGAAGAAAATTAGAATCTAACCTGCACAAGCTGAAAAGCAAAGTTTTATAAAATCTATTTTACATAAACCATCTGACAAAACATGTCAAGAAGCTCTTGTGAGGCAAATACTTCGTATCTACCAAAAGCTTTAATCACATTGTAAATATCAGAAAATCCTAAAAACCCTTTTTCCTTTCCCCATGAATCTATAATAAACAAGCTCTTCATAAGTTCATCGCCAAGATCTACAAAGCTTTCGCAAAAACTACAAAAATCGAGGTTATTCTCTTTTGGTTCTATCTTCCTTCCACAGTTGAGGATCCTTTTGTTCATAATCTTCCCATGGCTCGAAAAATTCCATTTTTAACTCTTCAATCACGTCCTTGAACTTGCAAGCCTTCTTTCTCTGAATATTTCTTAAAACCCTATCTAAACAGTCACCAAAGTTGTATGCAAAGTCGTAAAGATTAACCTCTGCAGCTTCTAAAAGCACGCTCAGAGCTTCTCTGTATGCAGAAAAGATAATTTTGTCAATTTTTGCTGATATTGCTATACAAAAAATATGCGAAGTTTCGCTTTTGATTCTTTAAATAACTCTTTAATTACACAAATGATCTGACCTATTTTTTAAATGTCAAATTCACTGACTAAAAACACATGAGGATTTTGTTTAGCAAAACTTATTACCTCATCCGTAAAACCACTTTTTGAAAATAATACATAGAATTTCTTATGGTGATTAAAAATCATACTCTTTTCTATCAGGTTATTTAAAACAGACATGTCAACCTTCTGGTTTCTCCATTTGCACTCGCCAAAAAGTATATTATCTTGATTGAATGCTACTATATCAATTTCTTCTTCACGCTTTTTATAAGGATTATTCCCCCACCATTTACCTATATTTTCAAAGATAAAAGGCAGTTTCTTCTCCCTGTTCAAAATCTTGAGGTAATCCATACATACCTGCTCGTAAACCTCTCCAATAAAATCGCTCATGAAAGGTCTGATTTTATTCTCAACAACTTCATCAATCAACCCCTGTTCAATTAGAGTCTTGTTGGTAAAAACAAATCGATACCAGAATCTAAAGAAATTATCTTTGATTCTGTAAATGCTCTTTCTGCTCTTTGCTTCAAGCTTCAAAGGTGTTACCTTTTCAAGAATTTTCAGGTCTATGAGTACAGAAATATATTTTGCACACTTATCAGTATCAACTCCCACTTTTGCAGCTATCTCGTTTAATTTGCTGCTGCCTGTTGCTATTGCTTCTATTATCGAATTATACAAAGCAGGTTCCCTTACTTCTTGTCTTAAAAGCAGTTTTGGTTCTTCATAAAGATATGATGACTTGTCCAATATTTTTGTCTTGATGTTTTCGTATATGTCTTTTGTGCTGTCAAAGATACTCAAATATTGAGGAATTCCTCCCAAAACTCCATAAGCAGTAACCTGATCTTCAAAACTATAATTGGGAAAAAACTCTCTACTTTCAAAAAAATCAAATGGTTCCACTATTAACTGAGCAGTTCTACGACCATATAAAGGGCTTTTATAACTTAAAACTTCCTTTTCGATGAAACTTACCAAAGATCCACAGATAATCAAAAAAAGTTTGGTGTTCTTTAAATGATGGTCAATCAAATTTTGCAGAAGCGATGGTATACTTTTGTTCGAATTTACTATATAAGGAAATTCGTCAATTACGACAATTAACCTTTTATCCTTTGCTTGCTGTGCCAAAAATATGAATGCCTTCTCCCATGATTCAAATTTGCTTAACAATCCCCCAAGGCTAAAATAAGAGAGTACCTTATCTGAAAAAGATTCAAGGTTAATTTTATTATTGTATTCCTCAGCAACAAAGAATATTGAGGGTTTGTTTTTGCAAAACTCAGTAAGCAGAGTAGTTTTTCCAACACGTCTTCTTCCATACACAACAACAAAGTGGAATTTGTCTTCATTATAAAGTCTGTTTAATGTTTCAAGTTCATACCTTCTTCCAACAAACATAAAATCACCTACTTTAAAGTTACTAACTCCAGAGTTACTAACTTTAAAGTTAATAACTTTGAAGTCAATAAATATTATAACACGGTTTCAGTTAGATTTCTATTGCGTTTTTGATTTTCTGAAGTTCACGCCATCTTATGCTAAATTTAATTCTTCTTTGTAGCTTGGATCAATTATTCTTAAGCTATATACTCTTTGAGGTACTCGTGAAAGTCAAATCAAAATAGCTAGGAAGACAATGCTTTTTGAATATTATTCAAAATAAGATTTATATTCATTCATTTTGACCAAAAGTCATATCCGTCGATCTTAAGTGCAAAAATTCTGGGGTTCAATTTGGACACGGTTTCATTTAGATGTGGTAAGATTTTGAGTTGATTTCTGGCAGCTGCTGGATAGACGGAGGGGTTCGAGAGTGTTTTATCCCTTGAATTTTCTGAACTGTGTGTTATTTTGATATGATGTACTGATATAAAAACATTGACACCATTGCATAAAGTTGATATAATAAAATCAAGCTTTCCAACGTGTTTGTAGCCTCCCCTTTGGGGATTGAAACTCCCAACGGGGATTGGGCGTAAGACCAAAATAAAAAGTTTGTAGCCTCCCCTTTGGGGATTGAAACAATTAAGATTACTTTTTTAGATAATAACAATGAGTAGTTTGTAGCCTCCCCTTTGGGGATTGAAACCAGTTATGAGTTTCGCATACTTTATTTATATTAAACGTTTGTAGCCTCCCCTTTGGGGATTGAAACAGTAAATATAAGTTTCTTCCTCTCCTGAAATATACCGTTTGTAGCCTCCCCTTTGGGGATTGAAACAAAGCTTTTTGTGTAACAATTCCAAATTGACCTTTCAAGTTTGTAGCCTCCCCTTTGGGGATTGAAACCAAGTTTTTCTGCTATCTCTGCATCAGTCATATTAGTTTGTAGCCTCCCCTTTGGGGATTGAAACTGATAGTGTTATTCTGTACCAGATTAATGTATATCGTTTGTAGCCTCCCCTTTGGGGATTGAAACGGTAAAAACGTGCCAAGTTCTGGCCGTTCTATAAAAGTTTGTAGCCTCCCCTTTGGGGATTGAAACACAACTTCTACTTCTGGTTTATCTTCAATAACCTTTGTTTGTAGCCTCCCCTTTGGGGATTGAAACTCTATAGTTAACAATCTTTTATGCAAAGTATGCATTGTGTTTGTAGCCTCCCCTTTGGGGATTGAAACCTGATTTTTTTGCCATCAAGCAACTCAGTACCTGCTTGTTTGTAGCCTCCCCTTTGGGGATTGAAACGATCTCCATTCTCGTACAGCTCTAGTATCTCTTCTAGTTTGTAGCCTCCCCTTTGGGGATTGAAACTTGATCAAAAAATTCCCATTTTCTTTCATCAATTTGTTTGTAGCCTCCCCTTTGGGGATTGAAACAGGTTAAATAAATGGGGCGGCTAAAGCCGCCCCAAAGTTTGTAGCCTCCCCTTTGGGGATTGAAACATATTCTGAGCTAATGCTTCTAACAGTTCACTGTTAGTTTGTAGCCTCCCCTTTGGGGATTGAAACACTGTAGCATCTTCAACATCTTTTTGCAACTGATCTAGTTTGTAGCCTCCCCTTTGGGGATTGAAACGGCTCTAAACTGTTATACATATCAATTATTTCTTGTGTTTGTAGCCTCCCCTTTGGGGATTGAAACGGCTCTAAACTGTTATACATATCAATTATTTCTTGTGTTTGTAGCCTCCCCTTTGGGGATTGAAACGCCATACTTGTATCAACACTATATTTATACAACAAAGTTTGTAGCCTCCCCTTTGGGGATTGAAACATATACTAATTATATAGTGAATTAATCTATTTCTTTAGTTTGTAGCCTCCCCTTTGGGGATTGAAACATAATCTCAAAAAGTGTTTCGTCTCTCTTTATTTCATGTTTGTAGCCTCCCCTTTGGGGATTGAAACAATACAGCATGTTCATTTTTATCTTTCCATAAAATTGTTTGTAGCCTCCCCTTTGGGGATTGAAACTTTTTAAAAGTTACATATCTATCTAAAGAATATGACGTTTGTAGCCTCCCCTTTGGGGATTGAAACAATCTACATGGACTATAGCTCTCTTTGATAACAGGTTTGTAGCCTCCCCTTTGGGGATTGAAACGAAAAGAAAGGTGTAACATGCCATCCTTCTTTATCCGTTTGTAGCCTCCCCTTTGGGGATTGAAACATTGCTTCAGCTACATTTGTACCTTCAGGAAAAGTAGTTTGTAGCCTCCCCTTTGGGGATTGAAACACCAAAACGAAAATTTGTAAATATTTCTGAGTATAAAGTTTGTAGCCTCCCCTTTGGGGATTGAAACCAAAAATATGTGTCCAAACTCAGTGTCCAATTAATCGTTTGTAGCCTCCCCTTTGGGGATTGAAACAAGGTGTTCTTGCAAATCTATTTATTTTTTCTAATTGTGTTTGTAGCCTCCCCTTTGGGGATTGAAACTGAGCTATTACTACTAATGAATGCATTGTTTGAGTGTTTGTAGCCTCCCCTTTGGGGATTGAAACCTATTAAATTGAGTCCACTTTGATTCAGTCCATGCTAGTTTGTAGCCTCCCCTTTGGGGATTGAAACTCTTTTTAGATGAAATTCTCTGGTGGGACAAATTCAAGTTTGTAGCCTCCCCTTTGGGGATTGAAACTTTGAAACTGCATAACGAATTAACTGTCCATTATCTGTTTGTAGCCTCCCCTTTGGGGATTGAAACAATTATTTTATATTGTTTTTTCAAACACACAAATTCGTTTGTAGCCTCCCCTTTGGGGATTGAAACAATTATTTTATATTGTTTTTTCAAACACACAAATTCGTTTGTAGCCTCCCCTTTGGGGATTGAAACTTTAAATAAGCTTTATAACCCTCTATCTCTGTTTCAGTTTGTAGCCTCCCCTTTGGGGATTGAAACACATACTGCTTATTAACAGCGACTATAACCTCTTTGTTTGTAGCCTCCCCTTTGGGGATTGAAACAAATACTTCAATGCCGAAGACTCACCTTTATCTTCGTTTGTAGCCTCCCCTTTGGGGATTGAAACATACAAACCCAAAACTATTTCGCTTTAGCATATTGGTTTGTAGCCTCCCCTTTGGGGATTGAAACCTTTTCACATTAAGTACTGTTTGTCTTGGATTATTAGTTTGTAGCCTCCCCTTTGGGGATTGAAACTTTTATATATCTCTCTCATAATCTCATTATTCACTCTGTTTGTAGCCTCCCCTTTGGGGATTGAAACTTAGACCAACTATCTCCAACCCCGCCACCATTGTACGTTTGTAGCCTCCCCTTTGGGGATTGAAACTTTTCAACTATCGACAATCTTTTTTCTATATTCTGAGTTTGTAGCCTCCCCTTTGGGGATTGAAACAAGTATAGCTTCTCAAGTTCAGAGATTTCATCTCTTGTTTGTAGCCTCCCCTTTGGGGATTGAAACGCTTGTCAGTTCCACATTCTTTTTTAGCTGTTTCAAAGGTTTGTAGCCTCCCCTTTGGGGATTGAAACCCGTTGAAGAAAGCCAAGCCGTCGGCTTTGGTGAGGGTTTGTAGCCTCCCCTTTGGGGATTGAAACCGCTAACAATTGTTCAAAAACAGTTCGTGGAAAAGTGTTTGTAGCCTCCCCTTTGGGGATTGAAACGCTTGTCAGTTCCACATTCTTTTTTAGCTGTTTCAAAGGTTTGTAGCCTCCCCTTTGGGGATTGAAACTTGTTTGAAATCAATAAATTCGCATTGCCTTGATAGTTTGTAGCCTCCCCTTTGGGGATTGAAACGCCTGTTTCTGTGAAATACCTGCCTTTTCAGAAATTGTTTGTAGCCTCCCCTTTGGGGATTGAAACGCTCATATTCAACAGCCAATCTCCTTTCTTCCTGCTTCGTTTGTAGCCTCCCCTTTGGGGATTGAAACACCACTACCCAGTAAGAGTTTTTTGGAACAGTCAAAGTTTGTAGCCTCCCCTTTGGGGATTGAAACAATTCTTTCTTGCGCTTCCTTTCCGCCACTTTGTAGTTTGTAGCCTCCCCTTTGGGGATTGAAACAGTTTTTAAGTGAACCTGAATTTGTAGCTTGGTACTAGTTTGTAGCCTCCCCTTTGGGGATTGAAACAATTAACTCTTCTAATTATCAAAAGCGATTTAACCAGTTTGTAGCCTCCCCTTTGGGGATTGAAACCCATCACCATTAATATCAAATGCTAACCCTGTTGCATTAGTTTGTAGCCTCCCCTTTGGGGATTGAAACAATTTAACTCTCTCTTTAAACCTTCCATAAATTTCTCGGTTTGTAGCCTCCCCTTTGGGGATTGAAACCCATAAGGGATCCTAAAGTTGTGAATATAAGACCTCGTTTGTAGCCTCCCCTTTGGGGATTGAGGAGAGGGAAAAGCACCATTGGTGGATGAGAAAAAGCACTCAATGCCTAAAGACAAATCAAAATATCTTTTCTGATTTTACATATGCAATGCATTTCAATTATCCTGTATAGAGCAATCTATCCTGTCTTGATGTTTTGAAATATCAAAATTGGTATCTCTGAACAAAAAAATATTCTGAACAAAAACATATAAAGAAATTAAGTGTATAGAAGAAAATAGAGATGAAGAATAAACAAGTTTTTTAAAATTCTACTTCTTGTGGTAACATTTCCCATAAACTTCGCATAAAATTTGACCTTTCTTAAAGGTTTTAAAGCAGGTAAAATTGTAAATGCAAAGTTAAAGATTAACCTTTTACGAAAGAAAGAAGGGTTAGATGCATACGGAAAAGCTTTTTGAGGTTAAAGGTTCGATTGTACAAGCGTACATTGTTTGCAAAAGACAAGCATGGCTTTTGTCACGAAACATTGGACCATCGTCAGACAACCCATTTTTGGAGATAGGCAAGTTAATATCGCAAGAGTATTACAAAAACGACAGAAAAGAAGTATACTTTGACGGGGTAGTTTTAGACCTTATAAGGAAAGAAGATGAAGTGTTATTGGTTGGGGAAATCAAAAAATCGTCACGTGCAAAGAATGCTGCAATTTTGCAACTAAAATTCTACCTGTATAAGCTCTTTAAAAACAATATTAAAGCGCGCGGCAAACTTCTTATTCCTGAAGAGAAAAAGACTTTTGATGTTGAACTCACCACTGATGATATAGAAGAAATAGAAACTCTTACACAAGAGATTGATTCATTTTTGTACTCTCAATTACCACCCCAGCCGCAAAAAATCAAAGCATGTTCAAAATGTTCGTATAAGGAGTTTTGCTGGGCATGAAAAGATCACTTTATATTTTTTCAGACGGCGTCTTGAGAAGAAAAAATAACACTCTGTATTTTGAAAGCGAAGGTGTACAAAAGTTCATTCCAGTTGAGAATACATCAGAAATTTACATCTTTGGAGAGGTTGAGCTGAACAAAAGATTTTTAGAGTTTTTGACTCAAAGCGAAATAATCCTACACTTTTTCAACAGGTACGGCTACTACGTTGGAAGCTTTTATCCACGTGAGCACCTAAACTCTGGTTATATGATTTTAAAACAGGCTGAGCATTATCTTGATACACAAAAGAGGCTTTTTCTTGCCAGAACATTTGTCGAAGGCAGCTACAAAAATATGAGGCAGGTTTTAAAATACTACCAGAGCCGTGGCATTGATGAGCTTGAGCAATATATCCAGCAGATGGAGAACTTATTTGGCAGCGTTTTTAACATCAATGATGTTAACTCTCTTATGGCAATGGAAGGAAACATTAGGCAAACCTATTACTCAGCCTTTGACCTCATCATAGGAAAAGATGATTTCAAGTTTGAAAAAAGGTCAAAACGTCCACCAAAAAATGCACTCAATACACTCATTAGTTTTGGCAATTCAATGATGTACACAGTTGTTCTTTCCGAAATCTACAGGACCCACCTTGACCCACGGATAGGATATCTTCACACTACAAATTTCAGAAGATTTACACTCAACTTGGACGTTGCTGAAATCTTCAAGCCAATAATTGTCGACAGGCTTATTTTTTCAATAATCTCAAAGAACATGTTAAAGCCAGAACACTTTGAAGAGGATTTAGAGGGAATAGTTATCAAAGACGACGCTAAAAAGCTCTTTATTGATGAACTTGAACAAAGACTTTCAACAACAATCTCTGTTAAGAACATTGGCAATTATGTCTCATACAGGCAGCTTATAAGAATCGAGCTTTACAAGATTGAAAAGCATCTTATGGGCGAAAAGGAATATCAACCATACGTAACCCAATGGTAATTGAGGTGAAGCGGATTTGTACACCATCCTTGTGTACGATGTCAATGAAAAACGCGTTGCAAAAGCATTAAAAGTGTGCCGAAAATACCTCAACTGGGTGCAAAATTCTGTGTTTGAGGGCGAAATCTCAGAGGCAAAGCTGAAAAAGTTAAAGTTTGAACTTTCTCAAAAGCTAAACCTTGAAGAAGATTCTGTTATTATTTACAACTTTCAGAGTCGCCTCTATTCCCAAAGAGAAATACTTGGAGTTGAGAAAAACAACTTAGACAGATTTATTTAAAAAATTTAGGTACATGGTTGAAATTCTAACTTGGTTGTGATAAGCTAAATTTTAGTAAAAATTAAAGAGGTGCCAAAAAAATGATTGAAGCTGTTGCTGAACTGGGTAGATTTGTACTGGAGGGAAAATCAAAGTCAGTCTCACAAGAGGATAGCCCCTCTGATGTTCTATCAAATAATCTTTCTTCTTTTTTATCGCGAGTTGAAAGCGAAAAAATCCTTTTTATCCTTTTAAATCAAAACCAAGGAAAGTTTGAATACTGCGGACTTGAACTTCAAGCACCTGTTGAATCAAAAGCAAAATTTTATCTTTTCAGCCAAGGTGCAAAAGGCGGTGGAACAAACTTTTCACCTACATGTACTGTTGTAAAGCCAAAAGCTACAAAAAATATGTCAGAAGTCGAAATAAAAAATAACATAAAATCCCAAGTTGAAAAGACGTTTCAGCTAAAGGTTGAAAACTGGTTTTTGAACAAAGCGCAGCCTCTTGCTAAGAAATTTTTGAAATTGAAAATTTTAAGTCAATCTGATGCAGATTTTATTGAAAAGATAACACAAGCCATAAAAGAACATAGAAAAAGAATTATAGATGATATTTCCCAAAAAATTTTTGATACTGAGCTTAAAAAAGGAAATAGTATACTTCTCTCTCTTCTCATAGATAAAAAGTACATTGGCGAATATGAAATTTTCAAACTGTTTTTGCTTGAACTTATAAAAGAGAAAAACCAAAGGTCAAGTTCACAGGATAAAACATGTTCTTTATGCAAACAAAAAAGAGAAAAGGTCTCTGGCATGGTCAACGTTTTCAAATTCTATACCATTGATAAGCCGGGGTTTATAAAAGGTGGATTTTCATCTGAGAATGCATGGAAAAACTTCCCGGTATGTTCAAGCTGTCAAACACATCTTAGTGAAGGCAGAAAGTACTTGGAGGAAAACCTTAGATTTGAATTTTATGGCTTTAAGTACCTTCTCATACCAAAGCTCACACTCGGAACTGACTCTGAATATACAGAAGTTCTTGATATCCTTGAAAAAACCCAAAAAGACATCCGACTTGGTGAGAAAAAATTAGAGCGTATCACAAACGATGAGAATGAAATACTTGAAATTGTCAGCGAATTTAATGACTTTGTATCAATTACATTTTTGTTTTTAACAACACAAATGGGTGCTGAGAGAATTGTTCTTCTAATTGAAGATGTTTTCCCATCACACCTAAAGAACATATTTGATGCAAAAAGACATACAGAAAAGAAATTTCGCAAACTCTTTGACAACCCTGATATTCAATTTACATTTCACCAGATTAAATACTTTTTCTCAAAGAGCAACAGGCTTAGGAAAAAGTCAGATCTTGACAGCTATTTTTTAGAGATAACAGAAAGCATTTTTAAGAAAAAACCTATTGCCTTTGACTTTTTACTCTCTCATTTTTGCCGAAGGCTTCAAGATGACATTGTAAATAGCGACTTATCAGGTTTTTATGTTTCTTGTAGCTATGCAATGGAAGTTTTAGAATTTCTGGGTAAACTAAACATTCTAAAGTTAAAAGGAGATGAGATGAATATGTCTTTTGAAACTCCGTTTGACGAGATTTTAAATGAATTTCCTGTTGCATCTGCAAACCCTGCTGTAAAAGGAATTATCCTTGTTGGTGCGCTTTGTGACATGCTTTTGAGAATTCAGGCAGCTGGTCTTAAAAAAGCTCCTGGAAGAATGCCACCATTTGCTAAAAATTTGAAAGGACTTAGGTTAAAACAAGCTGATATAATCTCACTTCTGCCGAAGATTGAAAACAAACTTATGGAATACTCAGCGTTTGGCAAGGCAAAGAAACTTGTTGCTGCTACAGCTTCTGAGCTTTTGCTAAAAGCACCAGCTGACTGGAAATTGTCTTCCGACGAAGTGAGCTTTTACTTTGCCTGTGGTATGAATCTTGGTCAAAAAATCAGGGACCTTGCAAAGAAATTGACAAACGACACAGAAGAGACTGAAGATGAAGAATAAAACCTTGTGTTTTAAAAAATTCAAATAATCAGAAGGGGGAATTATCAATATGGAAAACTTAAACAATAACATTATCAAAAACAGGTCAGAGATTTTGTTGTTATACGATGTGACAGACGCAAACCCAAACGGTGACCCACTTGATGAAAATAAGCCAAGAATTGATCCTGAGACAGATATATGCATAGTAACAGACGTGCGCTTAAAAAGAACATGCAGAGATTACTGGGCAGAGTACAAGAACTTGCCTGTGTTCATCTTAAGAGAAATCTCCGAAGATGGAAAGCTCATGACAAAGTCTGACAAATTTTCAAAGTATAATCTCAGCAAAGACAAGCTAAAAGAATATATCGACATAAGACTTTTTGGTGGTACTACCACTTTAAAGAGCAAGGACGAAAAGAGAAAAAGTAAGTCAGAGGAAGACTCATCAGAGGAAACCGGTGCAATTACATTTACAGGACCTGTTCAGTTTAAATTTGGAAGGTCTTTGCATAAAGTCGAGTACATGCTTGTAAAGGGCACAACAGTTATGCCATCGGGTGAAGGTAAAGACCAAGGGACATTTACAGAATGCTATATTCTACCGTATGCTCTGATTGCTTTTTACGGTGTTGTAAATGAAAATGCAGCTTTACGTCAAGAGTTGCCTGTAACAGAAGAAGATGTTCAGCTTCTTTTAGAGGCTCTTTGGTGCGGAACTAAAAATCTCATCTCACGTTCAAAGTTTGGTCAGATGCCAAGGCTTCTTATGAGGGTTGAATATAACCAGAGCGGTTTTTACATTGGTGAACTTGACAAACTTGTGAAGCTTATCTCCCAAAAGCCAGATACTGCTATACGCTCACCAGAGGACTTCCATCTTGATATAACAAGACTTGTTGAAAAGATTTCAAATTATCAGGATAAGATTCAAAAGGTTGAGATAGCTGTTGACTATTCTATCAGCTTTGTATGCGAAGGCAAATTTGTTCAGCTAAAAGATGCTCTTTCTTTCTTGGGTGACAGGATCAAACTTCTTAAGTTTGAGTGATTAAATTTCAAGGTGATGTGATATGAAAGTAGCTGTTTTTGATATCAAAGCCGACTTTGGTTTTTTTGGTAAGTTTTACTCAACATCCTCGCCAATAACATACCCCTTCCCACCATTCCCAACTATTCAGGGAATGGTGGGAGCCATCTTGGGACTTGACAAAAAAGAGTATCTTGACGTTTTAGAGTATGGTAAGTTTCGTGCGGGGATTAGAATCTTAAATCCTGTGAAAAAAATCAGAATAGGAATAAATCACATAGACACAAAAGAAGGAAGATGGCAACCTATAAAAACCAAAAACCGCCAGCCAAGAACACAGATGAGGTTTGAGCTTTTAAAAGATCCTTGTTTTAGGATATACGCCACACATACTTCAGAGAGCATTTTTTTTAAGCTTGTAGAGTTTTTGGAACAACACAGAAGTTACTTTACCCTTTCAATGGGTCTTTCTGAATTTCTTGCTGACTTTGAATTTGTTGGAGTATTTGAGGCTTTTGAAAAGGACATGCCAGACGATTATGTAAGCCTTTGTACACCAATTCCTTTAAGCTATTTAGACAGCAAAGCAGATACACCCTTGAGGTTTGAAGCTGGAAAAAGCTACTTTAAAGAGAGAATGCCACTTTACATGCTCACAACAAGAGAAGTTGTAAAATACGAAGACGTCATTTTCGAACCTACAGGAAAAGAACTTTTAGCAAGACCATCAAGTTATGTGGAGGTCCAAAATGGAGAGAACATTCTCTTGTTTTGATAACCAAAATCTGTCTGGACTTTTTTCTCATCCCGGCAAAGACGGCGGTATAGAAGGTGCAAAGCCATTAGAGGTTCATCTTGCAAACACCAGCATTTTAGCTAATTTTTTTGCTTCAGAAAAAAAATTAGCACTTTGTTCAACAAAGTTTCTTTCCCAGATTGCAAAAATTACAGCCTTGCTACATGACATAGGCAAGGCAACTTCTTTTTTTCAAAAGTATCTTTTTGACAAAAAGAAAATAAAAAGGAGGCTCACGCGGCACTCTCTTATCTCTGCTATCTGTGTGTGGGGAACATTAAACAGGCTCATTGAAGAAAAGAAAATCCAAGAGGACAAAGTTTTTGAAGGCTTTACTGCGATTTTAGCATTTTTTGCTACTTTAAAACACCATGGCGATTTAGAAGCAGCATCAGATATGCTCTTGCTCTCAGAAGACGATATAGAACTCTGCTATGAGCAGATTGAGAATATAGAAAAAGAGAAGTTTGACACTCTGATTTCTAATATTTCCTGTGTTTGCCCTGAAATTGGTTTTTTGACAACAGACACCTTAAAAGAATTTGTAGAGCATGCAAAAGATTCAATAAAGGTCTTTAAAAGAGGCTTCAGAAAGCTTTTTGACACAGAGATGAAATTCTTTTTCATGCTAAATCTGTTGTATTCTATCCTTCTGGATGCAGACAAAACAGAGGCAATATTTGGCACTCTGGTTGATATTCCGGAGCTAAATCTTTCTTACACCGATGTTGACAGTTTCAGGAGAAGAATTTTCAAGCCTGAAAACTTCGAAAATTCAATAAAAACCTTAAGAGACAGGGCTTTTGAAGAAGCAATAAATTGTGAGATTGACGAAAATAGACGTATCTATACACTCTGTCTTCCAACAGGGCTTGGAAAAACTATTATCTCTTTTGCTTTTGCGCTAAAACTCAGAGAACTTGCTCAAAATAAATTTGGTAGCAAGTTTAGAATAATTTACTCACTTCCTTTTTTATCTATCATTGAGCAAAATTATAACGCTATCTCACAGATTTTGAGCTTTTGCGGTTTTGACATAACTTCAGATATCATTTTAAAGCACCATCACTTAAGCGATATTGTCTACAAAACCAAAGATAGTTGTCAGGACAACCAAGAGGAAATCTTTGACACAGACGTTGCAAAACTTTTAATAGAAGGTTGGAACTCAAATATAATTGTGACAACATTTGTTCAGTTTTTGGAGAGTATTCTGACAAATAAAAACTCCAACATGAGAAAATTCCACAGAATTGCAAATTCAATCATCATTCTTGACGAGGTGCAGGCTATAAACTCAGAGTACTGGTTTTTGTGCAAGAACCTTTTTGAGGCGCTCTGCACCAGCTTAAACTGCTATATAATCCTTTCAACTGCTACAATGCCGTTTATTGTTGACAAAAGCAAGACCATCAGTATTGTAAAACCGGAGAACTACTTTGACAAACTTTGTCGAACAGAGCTGTATTTTGACACTAATTTTTCAAAAATAGGGCTTGAAGAATTTGTGGCAAACTTTGAGTTTGAAAAAGAACAAACTTACCTTTTTGTTACGAACACTGTGAGCAGTGCAAAAAACCTGTACAAGCTTATAAATCAAAGACTTCCTGACATGCAGCACAAAATTACAATTCTGACAACTCATATAATTCCAAAAGAAAGATTGAGAAGAATTGAGCAAATAAAGAATAAGAAATACAAAATTGTTATATCAACCCAGCTTATTGAGGCAGGGGTTGACGTTGACTTTGACCATGTTATAAGAGACATTGCTCCGCTTGATTCAATCATCCAGGCAGCAGGAAGAGCAAATAGAGAAGGCAAAAATGCAAAGAGCAAAGTAACAGTTGTTGAACTTGTGTCTGAAGAAAGAGGAAGACTTTTTACAACAGAGGTTTATGATAGTCTATTGATTGATGTAACCAGAAAGATTTTGAGTCAATTTCAAAAGGTGGACGAAAGTAAATTTGCAGAACTAATCCTTGAGTATTATAAAGAACTTGTAAGGCGTGGTGTTATTGAAACAACCAGTGATGATAGGGAAACATCCCAAAAATTTCTTGAGGCAATTTACAGACTTCTTTACACCTCATCCGACTGTGAAACAGCTGCAATCGGAAGCTTTAAACTCATCCAGGATGAACCTTACAAAGTAGATGTGTTTGTTGAAGCAGATGAGGAAGCAAAAATTATCTGGCAGAGATTTGCAAAAATTTGTGAGATTAAAGACATTTTTGAAAGGAAAAAGAGGTTTTTGGAGATTCGCAAAAGTTTTTATGACTATGTTATCTCTGTGCCAAAGACAGATAATATCCCTATCAATTTTGAAAACATTATACTCTATGTGCCATACAGCCAGCTTACTGACTTTTATGACCCGATGACAGGTTTTAAAACAAAGGGAGAAAGCTACCTCAGTTTTTAACTTTTTGCTTTCTCCCATAACTTTGAATTTACATTATTCAGCCTATGCTGGAGGTAACCCTACACCCTTTATCCATCTTCAAATGCTTCAGGGAATACTTGTATTGAAAATGTATAAGCATTGTTATATCTTATAAGCACAAAAATGATGTATTCTTATTTTAAGCAAATTTATTTCTCTCGATCTTTGATGGCAAAATTTTAACAAAAATTTGTATGCATTTTCAAGCTTGAGGTGTATTGGTTGATTTGATTTTCTTGCAGCTGCTGGATAGACTAAAGGGTGTGAGGTGGTTTGAAGTGTAAGATTCTATTTACAAACTTATTGAATTTTCATTTGTGAAATTTTAATATTAACTTTAACATTGTATTTACAGGATTTTTTGGTTTTATTTCCTTAGTTAATATTATCTTGATGTTTGGCAGGTTTTTTGGTGATTCTTATTGTCATATCTTCCCTTGGCAATTGCTATCTACCTATAAAAGAGAGCAAAACCGCCGGGGGCAACTGCAACTGGAAGTTTTCTTTCTGTATTGATTTTTTGACTTTGAAGCTTACAATAGAATTAAACTATTTATTTTTACATATTCTCTTTTATATTCCATGTGATATTTCTCAATACATCCTCAGGTTTGTAGCCTATCCGTTGGGGACTGAAATAGTCTTTACTGCTTTCGACATTGTAATGGTTTTGCAAAGGTTTGTAGCCTCCCCTTTGGGAATTGAAACGCAGAACTTTACTTCTTATCTTGGATAAGAAAATATGTTTGATATTATCCTTTTCATTTGTTATAATGTTCTTAGAAAAATCTTTGGGTGAAAATAATGAATAATCAGCTTCCTCACAACATAAATGACCTGGAGTACAAATACATATTCTCTAACAAAAGCATTTTTCTTAGGCTTTTAAAAAGACTTGATGAGATTGGAGTATTTAAAAATCTCACAGAAGACCAGCTTGAAAGAATTGATAAAAGTTACATCTTGCCAGACTTTTCTGAACAGGAAAGTGACATCCTCTATAAAGTCAATTTAAAAGAGAAAGAGATTATCTTTTACATTTTGTTTGAACACCAATCAACAGTTGACCATTCAATGTCAATAAGGCTTTTATTTTACATCACAGATTTATACAGAGACTATATCAAGGACTTTGACAAAGGAGAAATAAAGAAAAAGGGGTTTAGATTGCCAGCAGTTGTGCCGATAGTGTTTTACGATGGAGAAGACAGGTGGACAGCTACAACAAGGCTGAGGGAGAAGATTTTAGGATTTGAGGAGTTTGGAAATTGCGTAATTGATTTTGAGTACATATTGATTGACTTGAACCAAGCAGAAAGCATTTTGCAAGTGAAAGACATACTTAGCTTAATACTGAAGCTCAACAGAATTAAGAGATATGAGGAGTTAGAGAGATTATTTTTGGAGCTTAGAGAATATTTATGGGGGGCAGAAGAGAAGGAGATAGAGGTGTTGAAGGTGTGCTTGCCAGTTGCTTTGAGGGAGCTTGAGGATATAGAAGTTGAGGCTGCCAAAAGAGCAATTGATGAGACTGTAATAGGGGGTGAAAAAGCTATGCCACTATTTCAGAATTTGAGAAAGATAAGAGAAGAGTTGATTTTTGAAGGACTTCAGCAAGGACTTCAGCAAGGTTTTGAGCAAAGTAAAATAGAGACAGCTGAGAGGATGATTTTAAAAGGATACAAAGATGAGGAGATAGCAGAGATTACAGGACTTTCGCTTGAAAAGATAAAAGAACTTCGTGCAAAACACAGAAACTGATTGAAATTTTAAGATTTGTGGGGGCTGTTCAAAAATATCAAGCAGCAGCCCTTTTATTTTAGACTTAGAATTTGGAAGATACATTTTTGGGCTTTATTTCTTGTTTTGACAAAGCCTACTTAGGTTGAAAGATGTCTTTTAAATTTTATTCAAATTTAATCTCCCTTATCAAAGTATTGTCTTAGCTCACATTTTTTAAGGTTTTGCTGTTCCACCATTTATATATCTCTTCAAAAAATAATCTGCACATATCTTTATATACCCTATTCAAGAAAATGATTCAAAAAAGATTTTACCCCTAAGTCTTTGAAATTCTAAGCAGGATAAAAACAAACGTTGACATTTATAATTCAATTCAATTCAATTTTAATAACGAATGCAATATAAGCCAAATTTCTTTTTTAAAACTGCATCTTGGTGTATATATTTGCAAAATTTATGAATAAAATCGTCATTTTGACCAAAAGTCATTTCCGTCGATCTCAAGTGCAAAAATTTCGGGGTTCAATTTGGACACGGTTTCATTTAGATGTGGTAAGATTTTGAGTTGATTTTTGGCAGCTGCTGGATAGACGGAAGGATTCAAGAGTGTTTTATCGCTTGAATTTACTGAACTGTGTGCTGTTTTGATATGATGTACTGATATAAAAACATTGACACCATTGCATAAAGTTGATATAATAAAATCAAGCTTTCCAACGTGTTTGTAGCCTCCCCTTTGGGGATTGAAACTAAACACAATATATGCAATACCTAACGCTAAAAGCAAGTTTGTAGCCTCCCCTTTGGGGATTGAAACATACATATTACCTTCATCACATGGAATATACATTACAGTTTGTAGCCTCCCCTTTGGGGATTGAAACCTTATCTTGTGCTTACCACTCTGTGTCTTTACTATCTTGTTTGTAGCCTCCCCTTTGGGGATTGAAACATTTGTTCATTCACATTAACTTCAACAATGTCAGCGTTTGTAGCCTCCCCTTTGGGGATTGAAACACTAGTGGATTTACAACCCCTTTTCTCAAGAATACTGTTTGTAGCCTCCCCTTTGGGGATTGAAACTGATGAAGTCTTAAGTGTTCTTTTAAGAACTCCACCGTTTGTAGCCTCCCCTTTGGGGATTGAAACATTAAACCTGTAAATACTCTTTGTAAAACATTTCCAGTTTGTAGCCTCCCCTTTGGGGATTGAAACTAACTTTGTGAAGTAGTTAAATAAACTTCTCCCTTGTTTGTAGCCTCCCCTTTGGGGATTGAAACACTTAAAATCTGCTGATATAATTGCATAATCTGTTCGTTTGTAGCCTCCCCTTTGGGGATTGAAACTCTTTTATAGCTTGCTCTAATTTCCCTATATCTTCTTTGTTTGTAGCCTCCCCTTTGGGGATTGAAACTTTTTAAAATTAAAAATCAACCCCTTTCAAAAATTTGTTTGTAGCCTCCCCTTTGGGGATTGAAACTGGTTATGAGCCAAATGTGCAGAGTTCGAAAAGAAGTTTGTAGCCTCCCCTTTGGGGATTGAAACTACAGAAGGTGGTTTTTGTTAAAATTGATTGTCGGTTTGTAGCCTCCCCTTTGGGGATTGAAACCTTGCTTGTTCTTATCTTTTAAATACTTCAATACAAAAGTTTGTAGCCTCCCCTTTGGGGATTGAAACAACTGTGTACATATAACTCCCTCTTTTCATTCTTCTAAGTTTGTAGCCTCCCCTTTGGGGATTGAAACGTGTCTCTTATAGAACATTTCTTTGGTATTAAAATATTGTTTGTAGCCTCCCCTTTGGGGATTGAAACTAAACATACCTAATCTCATCAGCCTTGCTCTTCTAAGTTTTTAACCTTTCTTTTGGGGAATTTTATGCAATGAAGAGGTGACCAAAGTGAACTACCATCCACCTAAAGAGGTGGAGGCTTCGTGAGAAGTTTGGTAGCAGCTAAGCTACCCTTATTCTCACAGGGTGGTTCACACACCCACTACTGACTATCTGCTTCTTTGCAGACTCGCCAGCTACCTTCGCAAGTATATTTAGCGCTCCATTTATATCTGCATTTACTACATACCCACAATCTTTGCACACGTATAGCCCTCTGTGCTTCCTGTTACTTTTCTCGACTGTCCCACACCTGTTACATCTCTGCGAAGTGTAACTCTCGTCCACTTCTACATACTCTAAACCATAATATTCACACTTCGCTTCTAACTTTCTCTTGAACCTTTCATATGGTATGTTCACAAAGTTTTGATTGTTTACAACCCCAAGATTTATTTTCTGCTTTATATCTTTCATTTCCCCAATAACTACTGTACCTATTTGATTGTTCAGACAATGCTTGATTATATAATTGACAGCTTGATTCAAAAAGTTGTCAATTATATGCTGTCTTCTAAGACAAATCCGAGCAAGTTTTTTGCCGTATTTAATATTTTGCTTGCTATATATCGACTGGAGTCTTGCCTTTTGTTTGTTATACCATCGGTTGACTGATTTTATATACCTGCCTTCTATTAAAAAGGCAGTCCCGATGGTATCAACTACTGCTGCAAAATTGTCAAGACCTAAATCTATTGATAAGTACCTGCTTTTATCAAGATTATAATTCTGTTCTTCTTCTTCTTCTTCATACACATACTCAATCTCAAACCATTTGCCATGAAACCTTGGCACTATCCTGACCTCTTTTATCTTTTTGCCTCTAATGTTTTGTGGCAGGTCAAAATACAAGTACCTTACTCCAAATTCCTTGTAGAAATTTCTGCCAAGACTGAGTCTCAGTTTATTCCCTTCTACCTTGAACTGGTCTTTAGGAAAAACAATCTGGTACATCCCTTCCTTTGGCAGGTATGTCGGTATTGAAATTTTTTTATCTATTCTCCCTTCTTTTTTAGCTTTCAAAAGACTTAAAAAAGATTTAAAAGCTTCGTCCACAGAAATAAGAGTTTGCTGGGCAACCTGAGAAGGCAAAAGTCTGTAATTTTCGTTTTCCTTCACAAGATGATATACGCTTTCATATGGCAGATATTCCTGAGTTTTAAAATAGTGTTGCCTTATATGATACAAAGCATAGTTGTACAAGTTTTTAGAAAAGTGACATAACATACGCAGAAGTTTGTATGTTTGTTTGTCACATCTTATATGATTTTTCTGTGTTTTGTACATCTGAAATCACCCAAAAATATTGTATCATACTTTTAGCAATTCATCTCCCACCTTAAAGAGGTGGGAGTCTTCTTGCTAAATTTTTGATAAAAAAAGCTGGGCAACAAATCATTGATGCCAGCTTATGTGATAACCTATAAAGAAGGCAGTAGTTCTGCCCATCTGACTTGTTTTCAAACAGAAACAGAATTAGTCCCAAAAACATATCATGGCTCAGTTCAGCATCGGGTGAAATATTGCTCTAAAAATTTTTAAAATCTTCTGGAAGTGAAGTTATTTGCGATGCACATAGTTTATTTTTCGCTTCTTTTTTCTGTTCCTTAGTTAGTTGATGGTTGAAAATTAAAAACAGCTTGTTCACATTTTCTCTCTCCTACAAAATTGTTCTGGCACCAAAATATCAAACCAAAGGGATTGTCGCCTCATTTTGGTTCGGCCATAAAAAGCTATATTAAATCTATCTTATTAAGTCATAAGCTACACAATACAAATTTTCTTTAAAAAAACATTGAATTTTGGAATGTATAGTGTTTTTTATAAACCAAAGACGTGATTATTTGCTTGGCAGTTGAAAATAAGAACTGGTGTTGTGTGTCTTTGGCAGATGAAAGGCAACTTTGAGTATTTGCCTGATGGGAGAAAGCTTGCTGGGAGTAAAAAAATAGATCAAAAGATGGGTAAAAAAAAAGAAAAAAGCAACTTCACAGCCTTTTTGTTTATTAAAAGTTTTTCTCAGCTAAAAATTGATCTTTTGAGCTTTGATATAATCCTTTCAAGTTTGCTCTGAGTATCATCTTTATCATCTATAAAACTCCTCTGAAATATTTCATTCTCCGATTTTCTATAATGTAAAATTTCATCAAGTTTAATAGGATATGACTTATCTTCTATTCTAATCCTAATCTCATCCCTTGTTAAATCAAGCCTGCTGCACAGAAGTGGTGAGTTTTCATCAAACATTTCCTTTACATTCTTTTCTATAGCCTTACGGTTATAGTTTGCATAGCAGTATGCGCAAAAGTGCATGCAAGTGTTAAAAATCCCCACATCAACACTCTGAACACATCCGCACGCAAGTCGCTGGTTCTTGTCTTTTTTAAAATCATACTTCTTCCCTCTCAGCTCCTCAATCAGCGCACCATCTATACAGTGGGCTTTTCTGAGACCAATTTTCTCTACATCAACCGCTTCGGCACATGTCTCCACAGAAAGCCCATACTTTTTGGCAATTTGCCCTACATTATAAAAAAGTTCTAACTTTTCGTCATCTGACAAATCAACTGCCTTGATTTTTTCCAAAGAAGGAACGGCACTTTTGTAAAAGTCAACATAACTGATTATGCACTTTGTAGTGAACTTGGATAGTTTTTCGCAAAGCTCTTCGAATTTCTCAAGATGGTACATCATATCCATCCTAGGTGTGATAATAATTGGGTCATATCGCCAGATGACTCTTTTGGGTCCAATTATATCTGATAGCCTTATAAATGTATCTATCAGAACATTCTTATCTGGCAGATTTGGCTCTAAATCTGTGTCGTATGGGTTTAGTGTAAATTGAAAGTAATATGTGTAATCTTTTAAGTATTCCAACTTTTCTAAAAAAGGTTTTGGGTTTTTTGTCCAAAAGACAATTGCATCAACATCTTCAGGAAAAAGTGAGATGGCAAAAACTTGGGTTGGGCGCATAGGATTTCGGAACATTGCAAAGCCTTGCAACAGCCTTTTTACAAACCACTCTCCAAAAAAGGCAGGAATGTCTGTTCTTCTGCTTGCACTAATTATCACAGAGTATCACCGCCTTTGAAATATTTGAGTAAACTTTTCTTTAATTTTTTTACCAGAATATTATAACACAAATTTTTGTTCGTCTCAAAATTTATATAAACCTTTATTTTTTAACATAGCCTTAGCAGATTCTCTTTTAAAATATTCTTTGCAATCTCAGGAGCCCTCTTTTTGAAATCTTCATAGGTTGAGATATCTCTTGCCATGCCAAAAATTTCTCATATAAATTTCGAAATTGATGACTTCAATTTTACAAACACAAAGTTGTATTTTCTATTCAGATTTTATGCGAAGTTTTTAAAAAGATAATTGAAATTTTGTGTATTAAAAATTGCTAATTTGCATCAAAATATTTATAATTAATGCTATAATATTTTCATAAGAACAGGTTGAAGAGGTATTTGGGATGAAAGAGAATCTTCCGAATTGTCCAAAGTGTGGCTCAAAAAAGGTTGTGAGAATTATCTATGGGTTTGTTCTTCTATTGTTAACTATGTTCATTTGAGATTTTTCAAAGACGAAAATATCCCATTTCATCCAAAGGCATATATTGTAGAATATCCCCATTGCAATGAAGACATATTTATGTCACTTACACGCGCTGAAAATTAACCTGAGGATGAGAATTAAACAACCAGCAGTGTCATTTTCATCATGGTGTACTAAGAATCTATCTGCTCTATTCAAACACTCCTATTTCTCTCCATCCCTGTTCCTGCTGGAATTGATTTGCCTGGGTGGTAAATATGTCTTCACCACGTGCTATATCTGTCAACCTCAGGTGATAAAATTTTAAGGGTTGATTTGTATTCGTTTTCATGTAGATTTGGCATGGTTTTTGTAAAGTTTTTAGCAGTTACTGGATAGACGGAAGAGGTTGAAGTGGTTCTGTAGCTTGATTTTTGTGACTTGATTCGACTTATCCACAGATGTTTTGATATAAAAACATTGAAATAGGTGTTATAATCTTGATATAATAAAATCAAGCTCTTGAACGTGCTTGTAGCCTTCCCTTTGGGGATTGAGGAGAGAGGAAAGCCCCCTTTGGGGATTGAAACTCATAAATGTAACAGTTTAGAAATAGTGATTAGAATTATATTACCTAAAAAAGTAAAGTCGCCTATGAATCGTATATCAATGTAAATTGGATGAGAAAAAAGCCCTCAATGCCTAACGACAAATCAAAAATATCTTTCAATATTTTTTACCCTGTTGCATTTAACTTTACAACAAACAAAATTTTTTATTTTAAATTTTGCATGTTATTTTTCCCTTATTTTTGGGTATTTAAGAATTAGCTATTTTTAAAAACTTAACTTTGTAAAGGAGAATTTCTTCATGGAAAGGAAAAGAAAAGCTATCATAAGCGGTGTTCTTTTGGTAATTACTTTAATTGTAAACGCACTGGGATCAATGGGAATTATAAACGGAAATTCACAAAAGGCTGTGTCTGACAAGTATCAAACTTTGATAACTCCATCTCCGTCAACATTTGGTATATGGGGTTTGATTTATTTGCTTCTTATAATTTCTGTTGTGCTTATGATTTTCAAACACAATGACGATTATTTTGCAAAGGTAATTGACAGCATAACATATCTTTTCTGGCTTTCGTGTGTACTGAATATTATCTGGATTGTATTTTTCTCTTATGAGATGCTTGGGCTTGCAACAATTGTAATTCTGGGGATGTTAATAACACTGACACTTATTGTGAAAAACATTAGCAAAATGCAGACGCAAAGAAGACGTCTTCTACCCTTAACATTTGGACTTTATTCAGGATGGCTTTTGATTGCAACTGTGGTTAATATTTCAGCATGGCTTGTAAAACTTAAGTGGAACGCCTGGGGAATTTCACCTGAAATCTGGGCAATTGTTGTTCTTATTATATCCATAGCTTTATCCACGATTATAGCTCGAAATATAAAAAATGCGGCATTTATTCTTCCGGTTGCATGGGCATATTTTGGAATTTACAACAACCTCATCTCTGCTTCTGGATTCAACAACAAATTTATTGTTTTGCCAAAGATAGCTATAATAGGTTCTGCAGTTTTGATTGCTATATTTGCAATAGAGTTTTATAAAAACAAATATTGTATAACACCAATAGTTGAATCTGAAAAGAAGGTAAAATAATGCTGATTGTGAAATAAAAAGAGGCTATCTAGCTGTTTGCCTTGATAGCCTCTTTTTTTGATTTGTTTATTTATTTTTTATTCTATCCTTGACTTTAGCCAGCAGTTTATAATGTTCATGTTAGTGTTATGTGCGTACCTTACAAATATTTTTCCTTCATTCATTCTCACTTCTGTTACATTCCTTTCAAATCCACTGTGTGCAAAATAATTTCGCTCATCAGGGTCAGTTTGAGAAGATGAAGGACTGATTAATTTATAAAGTCCTGTCCAATTTTTGATATCATCTAATTCATTTAAAAACTTTTCTGTATTGGAAATTTCATTGCCAAGCATGACATAGTTTGTAGGAATTTTGAATATATCGTAAATACCAATAAAATTCTTTTTGATAGTATCAAGTTCAATTCCTCTATCTTGGCAAAACATTGTTATGTTGAACATTTCAAGCACCCTTATAATACCCAAATAAAATCCAAGGCTTAGAAGTGCTTTAAGGTAAGCACCTTTGTCAAGGTAAGCTGAACTTTTAAAATCTTTCAAAAGCTTTTCTTTAGCATTTTCTATGAGCTTTAAAATCTCTTCAATAACCTCTCCTTCACTGTGATAGTGCTGATAGTAAAGATACAGCGGAACATTGTTTTTGATTGCAGAAAATAAATAACAAAACATCTCTACCTTTTCTCTGAGTTTTTTCCTCTTTTCTCTTATTTGTTGTTTTATTTTAGTACCTTCTGCTCCTTTTGGAACATCTTTAGGTTCAGAATATATATTTCTCAAAAACGAAAAATTGTGCTCTGAAGCTTCTTTCCTATTTATAAGTGAAGCAAAAAAAGCTGTAAAATTCTGTTTTTGGATATGTATCTCGTAGCTGGAAGCTGAACTTCCCAGGATAGGATCTGAAAAGCTTATATATATCTCAGGCACATTTTTTTCGTCAACCCAGTGCATAAGATACGAAAAAACTGCAAAATGTCTTGATGCTTCAAGCATAGCTGATATGTATATGTTATGCCCGCTTGATATATCAATGTAAAGTCTTTTAAATGGTTCTTCTAAATACCTTTTGGTAATGTCAAAAAGAACCTCAAGAACAATATCGTCATAGCTTGCATCAAGAGATATTCCCATATATTCACCAAGTGAATGAACAATAAGCTTATCATCTCTTTTATTCTCAAGATTTATTTTGCTGATAAAATCATCTGGATTTTTCAAATACATTGAAGGAGTTTCAAAAATTGATAAAAGCTCAGATTTCATACTATCCGGTGTAATATAATTAACAAACTTATTGTTAAAGACAATGCTCACAGGATAAACAAGAACTGTCTTTGCTTCAAAGCCTTTTTGCAAAAGAAAGTCTTTCAAAAATAATGAAGAAAGTTCTGCCCAATTGCTATAATCCACTTTTTCGCCGTGAAAATCTTTTATAAAAAAATTTTTGACTGAATCTTTCGGATTGTCAAACCTGCCAACTTGATATATCAATGCTTTCAATCCGGTTTACTCCTTTCACAACAAAAAGTTAATACCTTTTTTATCTTAAATTATACCTGAATCTTTTATATATGAAAAGTCAAAGAAAATTTATCTTATAAAATCTAAAAAGTTGCTAACTTATCTTTTTACCTTTTCAAATACTTCTGTACCTTGTTTATTATAGAGACTTTGCTAAAGTTTGCATAGTAGTATGTGCAAAAATGTTTATACGCATTAAAAATCCATATATCTACACTCTGAACACAGCCACATTCTTTTTTTTGGTTGCTATCTTTTTTGAATTTTTTATCATCGTCAAACCCTTTTTCTTTTCTCAAATTTTTTTATAAGCTTTCCATCCACACAGTGAACTTTGCCAAGGCCTATCTCTTCAACCGGAACATCCTCTGCGCAAGTCTCTATTTTGAAATTATATTTTTTTGCCAATATTCCCAATTTGCTTTGAAATATTAAATATTTTTTCTTTTGGCAGAACAAGGGCATCAATGCTTTTAGAAGCATTCTCTGCCTTTATGCAAATTGCGCAACTAAAATTCTGTACTGTTTTAGTTTTAGTATTCTCCATATCCATTTGACAGACAATTGCAAGTTTATACTAAAATTTGAGCTTTATTTGTCATATTTATGCTTTTTGACCAAAAGTCATATCTGTCGACCTCCAATAGCAAAATTTTTAAGCTCATATTGTATTCGGTTTCAAGCTTGCAGTACGTGGACTCGACCAAACTTCTGGCAGCAGCTGGATAGACGGAAAGATTTTATGGGCTTTTATCCCTTGATTCTTCTGGGTTGATTTGAGTTTTTCACAAATGTTTTAATATAAAAACATTGACAGGGGTGTATAATCTTGATATAATAAAATCAAGCTCTTGAACGTGTTTGTAGCCTCCCCTTTGGGGATTGAAACCCTCCTACTCATTTTTTTAACCAGCCCGATTAGGGCTGGTTTGTAGCCTCCCCTTTGGGGATTGAAACAAAGAAAAATCAAAGTCCAAAGGTGCACTCATACCCAAGTTTGTAGCCTCCCCTTTGGGGATTGAGGAGAGGGAAAGCCTTTTCTTTGGGAATTGAAACTCAGGATTTTTGCACACGACTAATGTTATTTTAATCTAAACTTAACATTTCCTCTAACAAACACTTGCATATTTCTGATTGAAATGTTATATTTTGATTGAGGAGGGGATGAAGATAAGCGATATTAAAATCATCCAAGAGGATATTAAACACGAAGTTGGTATTGACTTGATATGCAGCCTTGCAGGTAAACTTACAAATATAAAAATTAACATTGAAGACTCAAATCTCAACGAAGAAGATAAAAAGCGAAAAATTGAAAAACTTGAAAAACTTATAGCTACTCTCTGGAAAGAAAGAGATGAAGCATACAGAGGAAACAAGGACACCATCGAAAGAGCTTACAACATATATGCTATATTTTCAGATCTAATCTCCAAAAACAAGTCAAGTTTTGTAGAGATCTTGTAAAAAGAGCTGAAGAGGAGTTGAAGAAAACTTAAAAAATCTGAGCAAAAAGAATGTAGATAGATTTTTGGAATGGCGGTATCGCATTATACGACCAAGGCTTTCTGAAGAACAAAAGATTTTAAGGCTGGCAAACTTTAAGGTAAAATCGAAGCTATAATAGAGGTTGCGAAAAGACTAATACAAAAGGGATTTAGCGATGAAGAGGTTGCTGAACTTACAGAACTTCAGATTGAAAAGGTTAAAGAGTTGAGAAAATCCATAGTAAATTGAAAAAAGTAAAATTGATATAGCTATATTTGAGGTGAAATAATGGTCATGGATATAATTAAATATATTAAGATGGAAGCCGAAATTTTAGATAATTTAGAAGAATAAGTAAACTAAATCATAAACAAAAAGGGACTAGTTCCGGTCAAAACGTTAGAACAAGTCCCTTTTTATCTTTATTAAAATACCACTGTCTCAATCTTTTTTGCCACCATATATCTTAACGCGCAAAGATATTTTTACATTTTCATAACACTTGCAAGATGATGAACAGCAAATCCAATATTTGTATATCCTTTGGAATCAAAATAAGCTTTAACACTGCTTAGCTCACTGTACATTGTTGCAAGCCCTTCTTCAAAAAATGTAACATTCTCACCTTCGCTCGATGGCTGTGTTTCTACAGAAATTACAAGTCTTTTACCAAAGTTTTTTGCATAACCTGCTTCATTCTCAGCAATTGCTATAATCTCATGACTGCTGTCTCTGTATGCCATGATGTTTGTCCAGCTTGTTTTTGAAATTACCCACTGTGCAAGATTACCTGAGCCATAGTTATTAGAATAATATATCTCATCAAACCAGAAGGGTATATCAAATACAACCGGAAGATTTAATCTTGCTGCCTGTAAAACTGCCTCATCAACAAAGTTCTGATAGTTTAAAATTACATTATCTCTTGCCGTGTTCCACTCAGCGTTTTGATAAGGCTCAACATCAAGGTGAATACCACAAAACTTTTCGTTCTCTGATACACTCAAATTATAATTCTCAACCCATCTGATGAAATTATAAAACCCTTCTCTTTTGTCCTGCCATATCCATATACTATCCCCAGACAGCGCATATACATTTATCCCATAAGATGTAGCAGAAGATACAAAATCTCTGTAATACCTTAAATCAAGAGTACTATCAATCTGAAGATATAACTCAGAATATCCATTTATCCGCAAATAGTTCAAAATCTCATCTTTGCTGCTTACAATTAACCAAGGGTTCCAAAGCCATGTACCAAAACCTGTGTTATTGCTGGATATAGCCGTTTGAGATGGCTGCTTTGTTTCCTCTTGAGATACAGGAGTCTGCTCTGGCTCAGATATCTCATAAGACTGTGTTTTCTTTAGACCTGCAATCTGTCTTTTCTTTGCTGCAAATGCCATTGCACTTGAAATTGATAAAATTAATAAAATAATAATGAAGACTGAAATCAATTTTTTCATATCAAAATACCTCCTTATATGGAGTTTATTATCATAATTTTTTGCTGGAACTCCATATAAGGAGTTCCTGGCAGCCTGGCAACCATAGGGGGTTTTTCCCCCGACAGGCCCATGGCTTTGCGCCCACAGGTTTCCCTGTGTTTGCCTTTTTCAGGAATATCACTTTAATTTTTTAACAATTTAAATTATACTCTTTTTATTTTCAAAAATCAATTTCAAAATTTCTGAATTGTCTGCTGCATTCAACTCTTTTATCTCTGAGGATTTATTTTCTTGGCACCCACAGATAATCGACAGAAGACTTTTTGTTAACAGGTTGCGGATATAAACACATGAGCTGTTTTATTTCTCTATCCATATCGCATCTTACTTTTAACCCCAGTTCTTTTGCCTTTTCATATGTTATTGGAAAATCATGTGTGTATTTGCCCTCAACAAGCTCTTTTGCTATGTTTTGAGCAACATCTTCAGGGTAGTTATCAGAAAGAAGTTCTAAAACAGCATCTTTTGTCTGCTTTAAAGCCTTTCTTGCAATGTCTGCTAAAATCAATGTTTTGTCATCAACCTCATTCAATGTCTTTTGTTTTACAACCTCAAGGATAGACACTGCCGGAAATTCCCCAATCTGAGGATCAACAGGACCTAAAACCGCATCCTCACACATAACTATCTCATCTGCAGCAAGAGCAATGAGAGTCCCGCCCGACATTGCATAGTGAGGAACATGAACCGTAACCTTCCCTTTATGTCTTTTTATTGCTCTTGCTATCTGGAGCGAAGCTAAAACAAGCCCACCCGGTGTGTGTAGAATTATATCAAGTGGAATTGAGGGGTCAGTCATGTTTATTGCCCTTACGACTTCTTCTGAGTCGTTTATGTCAATGTATCGGTACACCGGAAAACCAAGAAAACTCATTGTCTCTTGCCTGTGAACAAGAAGAATAACTCTTGAACCTCTTTTTTTCTCTATTTTAGCAATAAGCTTTTGTCTTGCAGATTCAAGCATTCTCTGTTTCATAACTGGCTGAAGTGAACTTGCTATGATGAAAAATATCAGCAAATCCCAAAAACTCATGTCATACACTCTCCTTTTTAAATCTTAATAATATCTGTAGTAAAAAATCTCATCATCGAAAAAATTATGATATCTGCGATACTTCTTTTTAAAGAAGTTGACAGTCAGCGCTCCAAATACAAATCCGCCAATGTGAGCCCACCAGGCAATTCCACTTCCAAACACAGGTCCAAACAGCTCAAGAATCCCGGACGACACCTGTGATAAAAACCACAAACCAAGGTAAAACACAGCTGGAATTTCAATAAACAGAGGGATAAATCCTATTGGAATTAGAGTAACAATCCTTGAAAGTGGGAACATCAAAAAGTACGCACCCATAACACCAGATATTGCCCCTGATGCGCCAACAATCGGAACATTTGAGTCTGCATTAAAAAACCAGTGGGTATAGGCTGCAAAGAATCCACTCAGAAGATAAAAAATCAAAAATCTGAAATGACCTACCCTGTCTTCAACATTGTCACCAAAAAGCCACAAAGACCACATGTTAGATATAAGATGCATCCAGCTTCCATGCATGAACATTGAACACATTATTGGAAATATGGAATATACAATCGCAACTATTAAACCATGCGAGAGAGCATGAGAAAAACTGTCAGGAACAAATGCATATTTTAAAACAAACTCAGAAGCTGCTTCAGGTGGAAGTGAAACCTGGTATAAAAAAACAAGAATGTTTACCGCTATCAAAAACCATGTCATAAAAGGTTTTTCCCTGCTCGGGATAGTATCTCTCAAAGGAATCAAGCTTTTTTTCCTCCTTTTCAAATTTAAAATTGATGCTACATTATTAAATACCCATTTTAGAAACATTATTATACATATTATATCAATTTATTTGCCAAAAATAAAAGAAGGCTAACAGAATTTTGCCGAAAATTATCGAGCGTTGCCGAAAATTAAAAATTTGGTCAATTTTAATTGTTGACAAAAGCCTCTTATTTTGCTATTCTATTTGTAAACCTGATTTAATAATATGGTTTACATTGGGGGTAGAAAAATTATGTCGCAAAATGTTGAAATGGTAACTAAAACAAGAATGATTATTTTATCTGCTCTTTTTGCAGCAATAACTGCCATTTGTGCTCAAATTAAGATTCAAATAGGACCAGTACCTTTTACGATGCAGGTTTTTGCAATTTTTCTGGCAAGTTTGATGCTCACTCCAAGGTATGCATTTTTGAGCCTTCTTGTATATGACCTTTTAGGGGCTGTTGGTGTGCCTGTATTTGCCGGCTTTTCCGGCGGGCTATCTAAATTTGTTGGACCCACTGGTGGGTATTTGATAGCATTTCCGATTGCAGCGTTTGTTACAAGTTATATAAATACAAAAAAGCCAATAAAAAATGAGGCAGCAAATGCCTCAGTAGCACTCATTTTAGGGCTTGCAATTATCTACATCTTTGGATTTTTGTATCTCTCGTGGGCTGCACACATGACACTCAAAAAGGCTTTTGCCGTAGGTGTTGCACCGTTTATAATCCCAGATATTATAAAGCTCGCACTTGCATATTTTCTTGCCCGCGCAATAAAAAGTCGCAAAGTGCTGAATATCGCATAGCCTCTTTTTGGTTTGCTATCATGTATTCAAGCGCGCTTTTTTTACCCACCAACACAACAAGTTCTTTTGCTCGTGTTACGGCAGTGTAAAGAAGGTTTCTTGTCATCAAAATGGGGTAGGTCTCAACAACAGGCATCACTATGCACCTGAACTCTGACCCTTGCGATTTGTGAACAGTCATTGCATATGCAAGTTCTAAATCGTCAAGCAGCGAAAAGTCATAATACACAAACTTTTCATCGTCAAACAGGATTTCCAGCACACCTTGCGCCCTGTCAATATCTTTGACAACTCCAATGTCGCCATTGAATATCCCTGTTGAGACTTTGCCCTTCTCCTCTCCTTGTAAAATCTCATATTCAAGTGAATAGTTGTTTTTTACCTGCATGACCTTGTCTCCAACTCTGAACAGGTTTTCTTTATAAGCATACTCTTTTTTAGAAGGATGAGGTGGGTTTAAGTACTGCTGCAGCACACGATTTAAGTTGTACATCCCAACAATCCCTTTTTTTGAAGGACACAGGACCTGGATGTCTGTCATCGGATCGCACGAAAGATAGTTTGGAACCTTTTTTATCACAAGTTCAATTACAGTTTTTAAAATCTCTTCCTGAGAGTTTTTCTGGATAAAATAAAAATCGCTCTCCTTTTGAAGATGTGGAAACTCACCTCTGTTTATCCTGTGTGCATTGAGGACTATAAAGCTATTTTCGCTCTGGCGATACACCTCTGTCAAAGTGGTGCAAGGTACAATTTCGCTTTTTATAAGGTCTTTTAAGACATTCCCTGCACCAACAGATGGAAGCTGGTCTTTGTCTCCAACAAGCACAATTCTTGTTGTCGGTTTTGTTGCAGCAAGAAGATAGTTCATCAGGAAACTGTCTACCATGCTCATTTCATCCACCACTATAGCATCGCATTTTAAGGGATTATTTGGTCCTTTTTGGAAAATAACATGTGTGTCTAAAACTGTCATTTCCAAAAGTCTGTGGATTGTTTTTGATTCTCTTTCGCAGGCTGCCTGCATCCTCTTTGCAGCTCTTCCTGTTGGTGCACAAAGAAAAACCTTTTTGCCTTCACCCTCGAAAATTTGAATAATGCATTTTATTATTGTTGTCTTTCCTGTACCAGGACCTCCTGTGATAATGCTAACGCCTTGAGTCAGTGCCATCTTGATGGCTTTCTTTTGATTTGGCGAAAATGCAATACCGTTTTTTGCTTCAAACTGAGAGATCTTTTCATCTATATCAGCAATGTCATCATATTCTTTTAGCATTGACAGGATTTTATCTGCTATATACTTTTCACACTCATAGTAACCGTACAAAAACACCATCTTTTGAGATTCAACTTCATCTTTTACAATTCTTCTTTCTTGAGCTAAAACTTCAAGCGCATCTTCTATTTTTTCCACTGGAAGGTCAAGAGTTTTTGAACAAACCTGTTTGAGCCTATTTTCTGGCAGGCAGGTATGCCCTTCACTATTTGCTGCCAGTGTCAAAAGATTAAGTATCTTGGCAGATATTCTTCTTCCGTCATCTGGCATAACTCCCATGTCAAGTGCAAGCCTGTCAACCTTTTTAAAGTCAAGCTCTGGGAACACTTCTAAAAGAAAATATGGATTTTCCTGTAAAAGCGACAGAGCAGAAAATCCATAAAGTTTAAAAAGTCTCATTGCATGGTTCTGTGAAAGCCCGTACTGGGAAAAGATTGACATGATATCTTTCAAAAATTTTTGGAATGCAAACATATTCCTTATTCGCTCAACCTTTTCGGGTGTCATGCCGCGAATACTAAGAAGCTTTTCAGGCTCTTCCTGCAAAACTCTTGCAGTGTCATCTCCAAAGGTATCAACAATCTTCTTTGCAGTCTTCTGCCCGATACCTTTTATTACTCCAGAGGAAAGATAAAGATATATCTCATCCTTTGTCTGCGGCAGAAGTTTCTCAAGGTAGCTTACTTTCAGCTGCTGACCGTAAACAGGATGAACATAAAACTCACCGTATACGCTCACCTTTTCACCGATAGCAATGTCTGGAACTATCCCTACTGCTGTGAACACCTCATCGTCGCAGATTATCTCAAACACCGTATAGCTATTTTCCAAATTCCTGTAGATTATATCGCTAACCATACCTTGAATGTTTTGCTGCATATTTTCATTGCTTCTCCTTCAAAAATTGCAATTTACCTGCTACATTATTTTACTCCATCCAAACACATTCACAAGCTCACACTCTTCTTTTATTTTAAGCGCACCCTGTGACCATACTCCTTGCAAATAATCTGTTATAACAGAAGCAAGAGTAATTCTTTTTTTGAAATACTTTGCAGAACCAAGACAGCTTAAAACTGCACCGCATCGCAAAAGCATCTCAAAGCCCTCGCCTTTATCGTCAATTTTGAATATCTGACTTATGTTAACATAACCAAAGATGGGGTCTGTTTTAACAATTGCTTTTCTTGTTTTTACAGGAATAAAGGTGGCATCCGGAAGAACAATGGGAAGAAGATTTTTCTGACCAATTCGCTGTGAGATAAGTTTTTTGATTGCCTGACAGTCTATTGCATAAAGTGAATATAGCTTTTTAGAAAAACTTCGAATTGACATTGGCACAACCTTCTTTTCGCCACTTAAAAAAAGAATTAGCACACTATCACCATTTTCTGTGTAGTGTGGTACAAAATATATAATATCTTTTGGAATACTGTTCATAATAAATATCACCATCCTGAAAAAGGCTTTATTTTCCATATTTTTAAAAGCACACTTCTATTATACCGAACACTCTTTTGCATGTCAATTGTTTTTCATCTGTAGTATCTTTTCAGAGAGCTTATCAATGCTGTCAGAGAGCTTGTCTATCTTGCTTTCAAACCTTGTGAGAAGATAAATGCAAAGCACAATTGGAAAGCCTATGTTGGCAATATTGGCAATCAAATCCTGCATATTTTTCACCTCCCAGTTTGAGTTTGTTATGTACATTTAAAAGTTTTTTAAAAACATGCCGACCTGCCAAAGTTCAAAAGGTCAGGTCGGCACGCTTTTTTTGAAAGTTTTTTTATTTTCCGATTAAAGTGTTTACCTCTCTGTCAACAATTCTTGCTGAAACTTTTTCAACAATTGGGCTTGATGTTACAAATATGTTCTTTTGCACAATCAAATTCATCACACTGTCAACCTCGGCAGCAGTAAGGTTTGGTTTTGGTTCTGGAATGGAAAGTCTGAATGTCTTGCCGTTTTGAAGCCTAAATGTCAAAACCAGTGTGAGCATTTTTACTTTCACCTCCTTTCTGCTATTTTTTTGAGCTCTCAAAAGCTTGAAACGTCAATTAGTATAAAAGCTCAAAGTTGTTGCTTCTTATAATTGTGTACAGCGGCTTTGACTGAAGGCTTGCAATTGCCTGGCCAACTTGATACACATCCATATCTTGGGCATCTGGCTTGATATCAAAAGAGAGTGTCTTGAACCTTATTTTGCCAGTGGATGTCGTGCCGTTTTCAAGTTTAAGCTGCAGCAAGCCTACAAGTGGTTTTGCTGCCATCTTCGCCTCACCTCCTTTCTGCCTTTATTTTAAACCCATTACAGTAGTGTTTTCAAAAATTATTCGAATGTTTGTTTGTAAAATCTGATTGATATTTTAAACCAAATTTCAATCAGACTATTTCAAATCTCGCTTGGTTGTGAATAAATCTCAAAAAAATTTAAAATAATATCATCTTGAGGTTTTGTTTGCGGGGGTGCTTTGCAAAGTGAACATCAAAGATAAGAAAGCCTGTGAATACCAGGCACTTGTAAAGGCAAACGAGCCAAAGACAAACTCTTTCAAAAACTGCATCTTGGCATTCTTAGTTGGCGGGGCTATCTGCGATGTGGGTCAGGCGTTTTTGAACCTCTACAGCAGCTTTTTCCCAAATGATGAGGCTCAAGTTCTGACATCCATAACCATGATTTTTCTTGGAGCTTTTCTGACAGGCCTTGGAGTGTATGATAAAATTGGTACTTTTGCCGGAGCAGGTTCTATTGTCCCAATCACTGGTTTTGCAAACTCTATTGTCTCTCCTGCTATTGAGTACAAAAAAGAAGGGTTTGTGTTCGGCGTGGGAAGCAAGATGTTTTTGATAGCAGGACCTGTTCTTGTATATGGAATTTCCACATCCATACTGGTAGGGCTTTTGTACTACCTTGTTAAAGTATTTCCTGGGATATGAAAGTGAGGTTACCATCACAATGAAGCTGGGAAGGTCAACATACAGATTTGAATCAAATGTGACTATCTCCGACTGTTTTACAGTTGTTGGGAAAAAAGAGGGACAGGGACCTCTTTCAATATATTTTGACATGGTCATTGAAGATGAGTATGCAGGACAAAAGTCTTGGGAACTTGCAGAAGGAAAGCTTTTGAATATTGCAATTACAAAGCTTGTGCAAAGAGCAGGGGAAAAGCCTGATAACATAGACCTTATCTTAAGCGGTGACCTTTTAAACCAGCTGTCAAGCTCACACTTTGCTGCAAGAGATTTGGATATTCCTTTCATTGGCATATACGGCGCATGTTCTACCTTTGCCTTGAGCGTTGGACTTGCTTCAATATTTGTAGATGGTGGCTTTGCAAAAAATGTAATTGCCGCAACATCCTCTCACTTTTGCTCTGCCGAAAAACAGTTCAGATACCCCTTAGAGCTTGGCACACAGAGACCTCCAACATCCCAGTGGACTGTAACGGGAGCTGCCGCCTTTTTGATAAAGCCCGAAGATAGCCTCCAAAGCCCCAAAATCACACACTTTACAGTTGGCAGGATACTTGATTTTGGGATAAAAGACCCGAACAACATGGGAGCTGCAATGGCTCCCGCTGCGTTTGACACTATAATGAGGCACTTTTCTGACACAAAGAGAAGTTTTGAATACTATGATATGATAATCACAGGTGATTTGGGGTATGTTGGAAGAAAGCTTCTCGATGAGCTTTTCAAAAAGGAAGGGATAAGATTTTCTTCTGAGCTTTTTGACTGTGGAATTTTGATGTTCGACCCAGAGACTCAAAATACAGGTGCCGGTGCAAGTGGATGTGCTGCCTCTGCCTGTGTATTTGGCGGGTATCTTTATAAACTTTTGCGTGAGCGCACATTTGAGAGGATTTTGATTGTACCAACAGGTGCTTTGATGTCTCAATCAACTGCTTTGCTTGGTGAGAGCATCCCTGTGATTGCCCATGCCCTTGCCATTGAAATGGTGTAGTAAAATTATGTTTGAGTTTAAGATTTTGCATAAAGGAGCGATAGAAAAATGGAGTATTTGAGAGCTTTTTGGTTGGCGGGCTTATCTGTGTTGTCGGACAAATTCTCATTGATAAGACAAAGCTGACATCTGCAAGAGTGCTTGTTTTGTTTGTAACGCTCGGGGCAATTTTGCAAGGCCTTGGAATATATCAAAAGCTAGTTGAGTTTGCCGGGGCGGGAGCAACAGTGCCCCTGCCCGGCTTTGGATATTCTTTGGCAAAAGGTGCTATCGAAGAGGTATCTAGAGTTGGCCTTGTTGGAGCGTTCACAGGTGGCGTTTCAAGAACAGCTGGTGGCATCTCTGCTGCAGTGTTTTTCGGGTATGTAATTTCGCTTATTTTTAATCCAAGGAGTAAATAGCAAAATTCAGTGCAAATTTGTGTGCATGTTAAATCAGCCTCTTTTTACCTGCACAGAATGTATCTTCTAAACCTCTCATGTTTGAAAACCTTGAGAAGTTCCACAGAACCATCAGGTTTTACAATTTCTTTTGCCACCCTTTTTGTTGTTGCGTAAATTGGCACAAATCCATTTTTAAAACACCAGCTCACAAGGTAAACTGTTGCTCCAAAATCTCCTTGAACAAGGCAAAAGTTCTCCTGTTCACCTTTATTTTGAAGCAAAAAATCTGTTATTTCTTTAAACATTTCTTCCCTCAGCTCTACATCTGGTGGAATGTTGCTCCAAAACTCCTGAAGCTTTAGCGGAAGACTTCACAATTTCTTCAACCTGTAAAACTTCTCTTGCCTCTTTTTCTTGCTCTTGAGAAAGCTGGTGATTGAAAATTAAAAACATTTTGTTCAATGTTGTCACTTCCTTTTTCAGATTTTTGCTAAATTCAAATTCCTTTTTTATAATATCACACTTTACTTAGTTACAAAGCTCAAAAAATTTGCGATTTTACATATTTTTATTAACCGCCAGGATATCTTTACTTTATATACCTTTTATGTCATGTTGTTTTTTTGGCATTTTAGATTTTGTGCCTGGTAAATTCAAAGATTTTTTGAATTTTGTATTTTACAATTGCTGTCGACCTGCAATCCCCCCAAAAACCCCTGGGGGTCAACAGCAAAAGGAAATTTTTAGCACATTATGCCCCATATAACAAAAAAGCCCTGCTATTGCAAAACTTTTTTATTGTCTTTCTAAGCCCTGTCACCTGCAGTGCTTAAGGCAGCATATCAACACACTGCTATCATCCATATAAAGTGAAAAAACTTTTCACGGAATTTTATTAAAATTTGTTGACACGTGTAATTGACACGTGTCACAATATAACTGTAAGGAGGAGGTGAATTTAAAACCCAAAGAACTAATAAAAATACTTAAAAAAGATGGCTGGTATGAAGTTCGACAGAAAGGCTCTCACAAACAGTTTAAACACCCTATTAAAAAAGGTTTAGTAACAGTCCCATATCACAACAAGGAACTTGACCCAAAAACATTAAATAGTATTCTTAAGCAAGCTGGATTAAAATAAAAACCTGCTGCTTAAGATATTAAAATAGAAGTATACAATTTAGAGGTAGACTTTAATAGCTGTTTGCAAAATGGTTGGTGTTTGAAGCGAATAGATGCTAATAATAACAATAATACTAAAAGGAGGTTAGACAATGGCAGATAAATATATTTTTCCTGCTATTTTTGAACCGGGTGAAAGTGGTGGGTATTGTGTCACTTTCCCCGATTTGCCTGGTTGTATAACAGAAGGCAGAACTTTTGAAGAAGCTTTATACATGGCTAAAGAAGCTTTAGAATTGCATCTATATGGTTTAGAAGAAGATAACGAAGAAATACCAGAACCTACTCCACCTGAAAAGTTAGATGTCCCTAAAGGTGCTTTTATCGTTCCAATTATCGTTTATATGCCGCCTGTCAGAGAAGAAATGGCAAACAAAAGCGTAAACAAGACTGTGACACTCCCAAGGTGGTTAAATAAAGCTGCTGAAGAAGCTCATATTAATTTTTCTCAAGTCCTGCAACAAGCCTTAAAAGAAAAGCTTGGTATAAAAGAACGTTTGCAAGCTTAAAATGGGTAGAAAACATCCTCTCTTTTTTTACTTTAATTATCAAGTATGAAATTGACTTCTCCCGCCTCACAGAGGCGAGGATTCTTGACAGCTCATTATTTCAGGCTGTCTTCCCAACAGGATGAACATTCCATCTTGCTGGGCAACACAGGTGGAATTTAAACCTTACACCTGTGGGGCAAGCCAATTGCCCTACTACCAGAGGATTTTCCCCTGTATACTTTTTGTAGATGTTTATCGCTCCCACTCCATCCCTGTGATATCTAAAACCACATTTGCGGCACTCATAATTCCTGTTTTCTGGCTTATTTCTACTTCCACATACAGGACATACCTGTGATGTGCCATTCTCTTTTACATACACAACATCTATCCTCACAAATCTTTGCTTTCTCTTCTATCCTTCTTGCCACTTTCCTAAACATCCACTGATGAACTTTCTGATTCGATACTTTCCCATGCTTTGCTCCATTTCTTATCCCTTTCAAATCACCAAGCACAATTGTGCCTATTCCATTTTTAACACAATACCCTATCAAAATGAGATGTGTATTTTTCCAACACATCTCTTATCTGGTTTTTAAGTCTTCTCAAAAACTTTTTTCTTCGCATTTTCAAGCTTTCTTAAATCTTTTTTGAACCTTTCTTTACACATAGAAAGTTTTTGCTGAAACTCTGCAAATTTTTTATTACGATATCTCAACTTTGCATTTAAAATCCCACCATTGTAGATTAAAACATTCTTTCCATCAAAACATACCATCGGATGTATTACCCCAACGTCTACTGCTAAAACACCTTTGCCTTTTTCAATTTCTC
>Ga0073360_107_pt1:235000-257806 | contig 257806 bp, 202 predicted proteins | sample YelNatPosite1Avi_FD_63906 | JGI IMG/M metagenome (GOLD analysis project Ga0073360, IMG submission 63906) | Hot spring thermophilic microbial communities from Obsidian Pool, Yellowstone National Park, USA - site 1 Avi (version 2) (version 2) | ecosystem: Environmental > Aquatic >... | reverse complement strand
AATGAACTTTTTATTTCCTTTTTTGTCTCTGATCTAACTGTAAAGGTGCTATTTATAGATAACAATATTATTAAAGCTAGTCCAACTATGTTTGCAAATTTTTTATTGTAATACACGGAATCTCAACTCCCATATTATGGATTTAACGAAATCAACCTCTTGATTGAAAAGTATTGTTATTATCGATACCAATAAAACAATAAGTATCATCCCAAAGATAGTTATGGATATATTCCTCATAGTTTCCTTTAAGTCGTAATTATGAATTTCCATAACCATTATTACCATCAATAATATTGACCAAACCTTTATTATAAAAAGTGGGAAATCGTATAAAAAGGCTTCGTTAAAGGTTAAAACGTTGCTAATTATAGCTACTGGCAGCGCAAATATAAGGTAAGGAGACAATGCATAAATTGTTCCTATATATATCTGCTTTAATGTTCCTTCTCCATCATTAATTTCACTAACAAGATAGTTTGAAATTATCCACAGTATAGTTGGAACGAATAGCGTTACAGCAACATTTAAAATATTTATTTTATATGCATTAAATGTTGAAAATATAGGAGATGTTACATATAGTTTTATAACCTCCATAACAAAAAACCATAGATATAAAATAGTTGCCGATAAAACTGAAGCCCTTCCATATCTTTTTAAATCATAGTAGGAATCAATAGGATGCCTTAAAAATCTAAAGGAAAATAGTATTTCTTTTATTAGCTTCTTATTCTTTATATTTTGAATAGCTCTTCTTGGTTTTTTAAGTATATGTCTTCTTTTATCTATCCTTATTACAGCCTTTTTAATAACAATGAACATAATTAAAATTAAGATTATAATCGGTGTATTTTTTTGAAGCCATTCATTTCTTATCTGCCAAAAGGCATCGGAATAGCCCAATTTATCCTCAGCAATTTTAAAACATTCAAGGGCTTTTTTGTAATCTCCCATCTTAAAGTAAGCCTTAGCAAGCGCTTTGTAGGATAAAATAAAGGAACTATTCATATCTAAAACTTCTTCCCAAATTGGCTTACTTTCAAGATAAAGCCCCTCTTTATAAAGCTCATCACCCTTCATAACCCTTTTAGCAAACTCTGTAGGTTTGAAGGATACAAGGATGCTTTTTTCCTTATCTATAACATATATTTTTCCATCCTGTGTAACATCTATAGCTGCAGCATTTCTAAAAAGTCCCCTTCTTTCGCTAAGCTCATCCTCTCCACCAAATATAAATAATAGATTGCCGAAACTATCATATTCAAAAATATATCCATATTGGGAAAGGGCATAAATATTACCATTGTTGTCCACATCAATGTCAACCAAATTAGAATCTCCGGCCATATTCCCTGGCAATATATTTATCCCTGCAATATTGAATTTTTTTACTTCTTTATCCTTTAATCCATTTGTTACTGTATAAATCAAACCATCCCTATCTATCGCTATACTTGTTGGAGAGGGTGGCTTTATTTTTAATAATTGTTCCTTTTGCTTTGCTGTAAATATAAGTCTTTGAAGGACCATCTTTAAAGTAGTATTAGTCTGATTTGATGCCGTATAACCCATAAAAACGCCATCTTTATTGAAGGTTGCAATACCATTTGTTAAACCTTCACAGGCTACATATATGTTTCCTCTTTTATCTACGGCTAACTTTTTAGGAACAAACTCATTACTGGAGCCAAAAATCGGTTCTGTAGGCTTTCCTATTCTTTTTATTAAACTTCCTTCTTTATTAAATATGTAGACCTCATAGTTTCCATAATCAGCAACATATATATTTCCATTATCATCTACAAATATTCCTGAAGGACTAAATACTATTCCTGAACCTATTTCCCTTATAGTTCCCTCTTTATTAATAACAATTACCCTTGAATTTCCAGTATCAGCAATATAAAGATCTCCTGTATTATCATCAAAGAATATATCCTCGGGATTCATAAAATCCTTTAAGATAACCTCATCAGGTTCAAATGCAGTTTGAGTTTCTACAATTTTATTGTTAGGACCTAGGGTAAATGTTTTGTATGGAGCATCTGCAAAAACAGTAGTTTGAATTATAAAGGTTAAAAATAGAACAATAAACATTACGCTTTTTTTTCTCATTCTTCTTCACCACTCTATTTAATTCCTGAATGTGCCATTGTATTCATTACTTTGCTTTGTGTAAATATAAATATCAATAAATTTGGAATAAACATGATTAATGCAGATGCAGCTCCCATTCCCTGTCCTGCCACAGAGTTAGTAGTTGATGTTAGAGTAGACATATAATAAGCAAAGTTTTTTAAGCTTTCATTGTTTATATACATACTTGAAGGTTCTATATTATTCCATGCAGCTTGGAAGGATAAAATTACTACGGTTGCTATTGCAGGTTTTGCCATTGGAATTATTATTCTTGTAAATATATACCAATCATTAGCTCCATCTATTTGAGCAGCCTCTATTAAAGAATTCGGTATTTGATCTATAAACTGTTTAACCAAAAACAAACCAACCGGCATAGCAATTACAGGAAGAATATTAATTATGAATTTATCTATCAAACCAAGCTTTACAATGATTATATACCTTGGTATCGACACTGCTATTGGAACAAACATAAGTGCCATTGTATTGATTTCAAACAAAATGTTTTTTAATTTAAAATTTTTCTTTGAAAGAGCATAGCCTGCCGCTGTGCTTATATAAACCGTTAATAAAACCGTCAAAGCAGTTATTATAATGCTATTGAAAAGATACCTTGAAACTGGAATCCCTGACACCGTCATAGTAGAAAAAAGTTTATTAAAATTTTCAAATGTAGGTTTCCTTACAAATATCCTTGGGGGATATGCAAACAATTCATCCATTGGCTTAAAGGCATTGCAGAAAATAAATATTAAAGGAATAATCATAAAAATAGCCAATGGAACTAAAATCAAATAAAACTTTATTTGACTTTTGTGGAATCTATCAGGATTTATCTTTGTTCCATGAAATGAAGACATCTTGTCACTCTCCTTAATCCCTTTCTCCAAATAATCTCCATACAAATTTAGACGACAACCAAATAATCAAAAGAAGAACAAATGAAACTGCCGATGCATATCCCATTTCATATCTTAAAAATCCAAAATCCTCAATATGGTTAACGATAAGCTGCCCAGCATACTGTGGAGTTGGATTTGAGCCTGAAAGTTGAACCCCTATAGCTCCTGCCTGGAAGGTTGAAACAACAGACATAACCGCACCAAAGAGCATCTGGGGTTTCATAGATGGCACTGTTATATAAACTATCTCCTGCCATCTTTTAGATATACCATCTATATATCCTGCTTCGTAAAGCTCTGGATCTATATTTAAAACACCCGCCAGCATAGCTAAAAACCCAACTCCCATACTGCTCCATATAGTAACAATTATCATAATAAGCATTAAATATTTAGGTGACTGTAACCACTGAATGGGTTGCTGTATAAAACCATATTTTAATAAAAAACTATTAAGATATCCCGTCTTGTCACCACTAAAGATGGTTGTCCATACTACCTGCATAGCTACCCCCATGGTCATTGATGGGGAATATATTATAAGGGCTAAAATAGTTCTTGGTTTTTTAGGAATTTGTGCCAACATCCAAGCAAGGAGAAAAGATAATATATATCCAAGAGGGCCAACTATTAAAGCAAACTTTACAGTATTAGGAAGAACATACTGCATGAAAACGTCGTCTTGGGTTATTAGATTGATATAATTTTTAAGCCCTATAAATTTTGGAAATTGAACTGCATTAAAATTTGTAAAGGAAAGCAAAATTGCACTTATAACAGGTAAAACTATAAAGATAAAAAAAAGCAATATATAGGGAGTCAAAAATATATATGCATTTCCTTCCTTTTGAAACCATTTTTTAATTTTTTCTGTCCGTTTGTTTGTTTTATTTACTTCAATCGCCTTATTTAAAGATAAATTGGTATTTTGCATATTAATCATTCCCCCAAGCTCTTACTTCATCTATTGTCGGGATCTTATATTCTTTAATCTTTTTTCCTTCCTTTATGTATCCAAACTCTTCCATCTTCCTAGCGATTTCTTTGTTAATCTTAATTACAGCTTCATCAACCGATGCCCTTAAGTTTTTACCTTCAAGGACAACCTTATTCCATACATTGCTGATTTCCCTTTCTACGATATATCCGGCTGGGGTTTTAGGAACCTCTCTTAACCATTTCCACTGCTGTAAAACTACTTCCTTATGTTCTCTCGGAATAGGCATATCATTAAATGCATTTAAATTTGCAGTATTCCACATATATTCATCTCCAAACATCGTTTGGATTTCTGTTGCAAATCTTGATTGGACCTTATCAGAAGTCCACCATTTCAAAAACTCCCAAGCTTCATTTGGATGCTTAGTTGTATTAAATATCAAACAAGATTGGGCTGAACCTGTTTGCCATCTTGCTATATTTCCATTTTCATCTACAATACCTGGTGAAGGTGCTATATCCCAAGAGCTTTTTAACTCTGGAGCAGCAACATTAAGCTGAACATATGTTGTAAAATTGCTTATCCCTATTGGTAGTGTCCCATCTCTAAAATGTTCGAAAAAGTTTGGAACCTGCATAGGAAGTCCATATATTGTAAAAAGATCCGTCATAAGTTTAATTCCTTTTAAAGATTCCTTACTATCAATAGCCGTTGATAGTCCATCCTTATTATAAAGATTTCCATTGTATTGGAATATAAATGGTGCAGTTGTCATAAAGGATTTAAAGGATGATGAACCACCTATTGGAAGATAAAAGTTCATTCCATATCTTTGCAGTTCAGGAAGTATGTTGATTACATCCTGCCATGTGTTAGGAATAGGGATGTTTAGATTTTCTAAAATATCCTTTCTATAAAACAAAACGTAAAAGTCTTGGGTTTCAGGGAGTCCAAAACATTTGCCTTCAGCCATTAAGGATATAAATGCTCCAGGTGAAAATTGTTTTGAATGGCTTTCAAAATCCTTAAACTGTTTTAAATCTAATGCTGCTCCTCTTATTCCCATTTCAAATGGTATCCAGTTACTAACTCCTAAAGCAACATCAGGTGCTGTCCCTGAAGCATTAGCTAATATCAATTTTTGTTCGTCTCGCATTAATGAAAAGTTTACTTTTATACCTGTCTTTGGCGTAAAATCCTCATCAGCCATCCTCTGCATTACATCAATATAGTTTCTTGACCTGTTTACCCATACGTTTAAAACTAAATTTTCACTCCTATTTTCTTCTTGAGGTTTAAAGGAATGGATAAACCTTTTTAATCCTTCAATAACCCTTTTAAAATAAGAAACATTGTAATTTGGAAGTTTTTGATTTCCGTTAAAAATATATATTTCATCTAAAATAAGGGGCTGATTTTCAAAATCCTCTAATGCAGTTGTCAATTCTTTTACGATGGATCCTGTTCCTTCATTTAGAACATTTAGTTTTTTAGGAATTCTATCTGGATCCTTAGAAAGCTGTTTTAAAAGGTCAATAGCTGATTTTAGTGAAATAAGACCTTGTGAATTTTTAACTCCTCCATTTAAGTTTATTGCATATTGATACTGTTCTTCTAATCCTTGAGCCATATTCATTAAATCTTCATCTATGTTAGGGAAGTAATCCTTGATTTCCCAATCTATATATTTATCTGAATCATTGCCCACTAATTTTCTAATTTTTAAAGCAAGATCATTTATTTGATTTATTGAATCATTTAAAGTATAAATCAATTGGCTGTATATACTCTTATCTGCTTGAAGTCCTAAAACATGTTTACCTTTTTTTAAGTAAACTTTATAATCACCTTCACTATCACCTAAAATCTCTGTTTTCCATTTTGTAGAATAATCAAATCCATAATGTCTTAATTCTTCACATAATATATTTCCATCTATAGAGATATTTCTAAAAACCTTAGAATTTGCCTTTAAAGGCTGGCTATATTTAAAAGCTATCTTATATAAACCATCCTTAGGAATTTCAAATTCATAGTAAACAGTTTGTCCACCTTTTTTCCAAGTTTCTCCCCCAAAAACATTTAAAAGAAGCCTATTTGTGTCATAAGGAACTACTTCGTAATCTCTGCTTGTTACAGGATTTATTGAAGTATCATTTTTATACGATGGTTTTTCAGCTTGTATTTTTATTAACAAATCATTACCTTCACTTTTATTTGAAATTCCTTCAAAGTAGCTTTGATAATTTAATATTTTTTCAGGTGACTTTATTTTTACATCTCCAATTAATACTTCTCCGATATTAAGTTTGATGCTAATTTTATTAATTCCCTTTTTGAAGTAAAACTTTAATGGATATGGTTCAATATGGGCTGCATCCTCAAAGTAGAAATTATTCCATCTAAAAATTTTTTCCTGCTGAGGAACCACTTCATTTTTGAACCTATCGATAGAAAAATTTTCTGATTTACCTTTCCATAACTGAGGAAATACTATTCTCCTAGCTTCATAAAACTGATAAAATCCATTTATCTTCACGCTGCATTCAGAAGGTAAAAGTCCATTATTTAAAAGATAATAATCAAGAGAAATGTTATAAAGTCCTTCCTTTGGAACGTTAAACTCAAATTCTACCTCATTATTTTCTTTAAGATGTATAACATCCTTATAATATCCAAAGGCCTTTTCTTTTTTTATGACTTCAGCCCCATTTGATAGGATAAATGTTGATGGAGTAATAGATATTACTCCATCAACATCCATAAGGCCTCTATCTTGCCAATCCTTTAATACTGTAGAATATTTGTTTTCTACTATTTCCTCAGCATAAACATATTTAATTTGCAAAACTAGAGCAATGATAGTTATAAGACATAAAAGTAAGGATTTTTTAAACTTAAGCAAGATATTCTGCCTCCTCAAATTTATTTAGTTAGTTTCTTTATAATTTCTGATGCCTTTTGATATTCTTGATTAGCAAGCTTATTTAGCTGTGCTGCATAGTCTGATATATTAACGTTTCCTCTCATGCTGTTCCAAATAACATCTCCAATGCTTGCATTTGCCTTGTCTCCAACCTTTATACCAGTTGGTGCAGTCCATCTTGAAGGAATGTAACCTGGAACTATCTTAACTCCTTCTATTATTCCATTAGTCATAGATTGATAAGCTTCTTTTAATCCTGGGTATCTTAATTTACCCATAAAGAATTTGTTTAATATGCTTTGTTCTGTTGTAAGTGGAAGTGAAGTCCATTCACCCTTAGTATCAAGCTCTATTCTCTTTAAAATACCAGAATGGGCAAAGGTTATATATCTTGCAAATTCATATGCTTCCTTAGGATGCTTTGTTGTCTTTGAAATTATCATAAAGTCTCCAACAACTGGTGTTCTTCCTCCAGGAACCCCTATGAACCTGCTGTTAAACTTCAAGCTCTTGAATCCTTTTATGTCCCATGTTCCTGACCATCTTACTGCAATTTTTCCTGCGTTCCAAGCATCTCCATACCATCCAGCGTTTAATTTCTTCTTTTGTTCAGCACTTAAACTATCAAATACATATTTATTAGTGTATAAATCTTTAGCAATTCTTACGCCTTGAATGAAGGCAGGATCGTTTAAGTTGTATTTTGAACCATCCCATGTATACCAGCCAAGCTTTTTATTAACTGCTGCTGGATACCATTCAGGAATTTGAACCTCTTCAGCAAGACCAATTACTAAATCTTGTGGTTTGTTTAATTTCTTTATTGAAGCTAAGAAATCCTGCATCTTTGGTGCAAATGGCAATGTCTTTTGATTGTATTTTTTAAATAAATCGTCGTTTACAAAGTATCCCATAAAGTAAATTCCTGCAGGAACTGCATAAACCCCATTACCATAATATGTTGCATTTCTTATAGGTGCAGGAATGTGGTTCCATTCCTTATCATTTTGAACATAACTTTTAATATTTAATGCCCAGTTATTTGTTAATGCCATTGGTATATTTGGTATCATTATAACATCTGGAAGTTTTCCTGCTGCAGCAGCTGCTGTTAACGACTTTTCATAGTTACCATAATCCACATTGTTTGCAATTTGAATCTTGATGTTTGGATGTGTTGCCTCAAAGGCCTTGATTATTTTCTTTTCAATGTCGCTTCCTATGTTCCAGTTAGCATAGGTTATAACTACTGGTTCTGATGCCTTTGCCTTAACAGAAAGCTTTACTCCCCCTAGGACAGAGACTAAAGTTAGAACAGCAACTAGCATCAAACTTAAAGATTTTTTGAATTTTAACATTTAAAAACCCTCCCCTATTTTATATTTAATCATTTGCCTTTGCAAATGATTTTAACTAACCTAAAATAACCTTTACATGATGTTCCTTTCCATCATTAAATTCAGGAATTAAATTTCCTTCTATTGCCTTTCCATCAACATATATTTCTTTTACTCCATAGCTTACGTGATTCTTGTTTTCGACCTCAATTACATAAGTAGCTCCTCTGAATTTTCTTCTATAGGTAAATCCATCCCATTCCTTTGGAATGCAAGGATCTATCCTTAATCCGTCTATTTCTGGTCTTACGCCTAATATCCAGTGGGTAGCTACCCTGTGGAGCCATTGTGAAGATCCTGTATACCAAGTCCATCCTCCACGTCCATAGTAAGGTGATATCGGTCCATCGCTGTTTCCAGGTGTTACATAGGGCTCGCCCATATATTTATCTATATCCTTTGACCTATTTGGAGGACAAATTCTTCTATAGGCTTCATAGGCAAGTTCAGCATCCTTCATAAGGGCATAAGCCCAAACCGCCCATGTTGCTGCATGTGTGTAAACTCCACCATTTTCTCTAAGGCCTGGAGCATATCTTGTTATATATCCTATATCTGTTCTTGGCTTAGTATAAGCTGGATATAATAGGAGTGCTCCGTAATCCTTTAGAAGATATTTAGTAACTGAATCCATCGCTATCTTTGCTCTATCGTCATCTGCTATACCACTTATTACCGCCCAAAGCTGAGGATTTAAGAATATCTTTCCTTCTTCATTTTCCTTTGAACCTACCTTTTCCCATCCATCAGTTGTTGCCTGCAAATACCATTCTCCATCCCAGCCATATTTATTTATTGCTTCCTTTAAATTTTCTATAACATCCCTAGTCTTTTCAACGAATTTATAATCCTCTCTCATTTCGGAAACCTTGATAAAATCAACAAGTATCTTATATAAAAACTCTGCAACCCAGAAGCTTTCTCCCTTCCATTCGTTTCCTACTGCACTTAATCCGTCGTTCCAGTCATGGTCTCCCATAAGAGGAATTCCTCTTGGTGAGAACTTAGAATAAGCCCTTTCTATTGCCCTTTTGCAGTGTTCATAAACGGTAGCTTCTCCACCATCAAGGAAAGGAACTACTTCATCGTAAATTGAAAAGTCTTTGGTTTCCTTTACATAAGCATCAGTTATGAATGGAAGCCATAAAAGGTCATCAGAGCATCTTGTCCTTGGTCCGCCTCCCCTTATTGTAAACCACCAGTGGAGGACATCTCCTTCGTTAAACTGTTGGGATGCATGAAGAAGAATTTGCCTTCTTGCAAGTTCTGGTTTATTTATGAGGAATATCTGGCTGTCCTGCAATTGGTCTCTGTATCCGTATCCTGCTGATACCTGATAATATCCTGATTTTCCCCATAGTCTGCAGGAGATAGACTGATATTTTAGCCAATAATTTGTCATAATATTCATTGCTTCATCTGGAGTATTTATTTCTTCTGTGTCAATGAATTCAGACCAGAACTTTTTAACTTCTTCAAATTGTTCCTTTGCTGCTTCAACGCTTGTAAATTTAGCTATTAGCTCATCAACCTTTTCATCCTTAATATGGGCTGCACCTATTGTGAATACTATTGTTTTTGATTCTCCCTTATCAAGGCTTACCTCAACTTGTAAAGATGCAATTGCATCCGTAAACCTTCCCCATCTTCCCATTAGTTTTTCCATTTGCATTGCTTGTGGGTTTTGTTCTGAACCATACATTCCTATAAAGGATTCCTTATCGCATTCAAAGGATTTTACCCTTTCACTTGCAGCATGGAAGGCAATATATTCCCAGCTTGTATTATTATGTCTTCCTTTTTCATCAGCAAATTGTCCTAGGTATTTTTCAGCTTTTATTGCATTTTTTCCTTCATCAAAGGTTGGGTTTATGAAAAGCTTATGAAATTCCCTATGTTCATCTGGAAAATTTCCTAAAACCCATTCAAAATATGTAGTTATATCAAGATTTCTTTTCTTATCATCTAAATTTGTTAAGGTAATTTCCATTATTTCCACCGGATAGTTAGGAACAACGAAAACCTTCATCGTGCTTAAAATATTGTCAACTTTGTGTTTAAATATAGAATATCCTATTCCATGAACGACTTCATACTCCTGATATTCAGCCATAACAGGCTTCCATGCAGCAGACCAAAACTTTTTAGAATCAATATCACGAATATAAACATACTTTCCCCAAGAATCCTTAATAAGATCTTGGAAGGATCTTGTTATTCTGTTTTGTCCTGCATTCCCTCTCCATGAGTATCCACTTCCTGTGTGGGATACTATCATAGAATAATCTCCATTGCTTATAACGTTTACCCAAGGCCTTGGAGTCTTAGGATTTGTTATAACGTATTCCCTTCCTCCATTTGCAAAATATCCGTATTTACTTTCAAACAATTTTTTCTCCATTCCAACCACCCTATATAAATATTTTTATTTCCTTTTCTTTTGAGTTTTCAAATATATATTTATATCCTTCTAAATCTTCAAATATTTCAAAGTCTACTCCATCTTGTATTTTTACCTTATTTGTAAATTTTATTATTTCTAAATCCTGCCTAAGTTTAAGCGTTATAAAGCCTTCATCCCTTTTGATTATTTCACAAGTTGAATAAACTAACTTACAGTTATCTTTTAATTTATAATCTAAAAGGAGCAACAAACCGCTTTTTGCATTTACGCTAATTTTATGTCCATCAAATAAAACCTTGTTATCTAAAGTAATCTTTTCACTCTTTGAAAAATCATCGTAATTATTTATAAATAAGAATTTTGTATCTGTTTTTGGATCTTTTCTTATCCAAACGTCCAAAAATTCTTCTGTTTTAGTAATTGGTTTAACCCCCGCTCTTTCAGCCAATCTTTTTACTACATCAATTTTAAACTCCTGTTCAAGTTCAAATCCTGCACCGCAAACAATAACCCTTCCATTTCCTATTTTCTTCTCGAAGGCACAGCATCTTCCTGAAGCATCATCAATATATCCAAATGGAATAATACCTTTGCCTTCATAAACTTCAGCATAATGTGTGCTTATTGAATCTATCCCATCTAAAGATACAAAATTCCATTCTACTTTTTCCTTTATATCCACATCTATATAATCCTTTAATACAGTGCACGGATTTCCTTTAAGGTCCCTTGTTGGAATTGAAGGGAATAAAATTAGAGTTCCTCCATCCTCAATATACTGAACTAATCTTCTTTGAACATCCTCATCCATCCATTCAGTTGAAAACACCCAAAGGGAGCTGACATCATTTGGATTAATAATTCCTTCTTTTTTTACGTCATATCCACCAAAGGTAATATTATTTAACGCAAGTCCTTTTCCTATGCCGTCAAATAAGAAGGAATCCCTAAAATGCTTTATTCTAGAATAAATATATCTTGTATACTCATTGCTATATTCCGTCATATAGTAATCGGGATAAAATCCCAAATATGTATTATAAATTGGTTTTGATTCTAAGAGCTCCTTTTCAAAGGCATTGATAATTTTACTTAGATGCTTTATAACATAATAATGCCTTCTTAATGAACCGTCCATCCCTATAGGTGCCTGCCAGTCATGTCTTCTGCCTAAAAGTCCTATGTTTTCGTAGTTTTCTCCACCAACAAACATATAGTAATTAATTGCATTCATTCCATTTGCAATACATAATCTAGACGTTAAATCGAATGTTGATGGCTGCAATTTGGGTTTATTAATTTGAAATCCACCTTGGAACTCTGCCGAAAAGAGAGGTTGATCTGGAGATTGAATTGCTAGGGTAAATGCATTGGATAGTGTTATGTCTGAGAAGTTGTCGTAAACTATATTTCCTATGTAATAATCACCTGCGATTATTGCATCATCTATTTCTGCTGTTTTGTAAAGCTGCGAAAGTCCAATTGGATAATTTTTACCGCGCTTTGCGTATTCTACCATGTCAAAGCCATGGATATTAATAACAAACGGCACCTCAACCCCATACTTTACGGCAATTTCTTTTATGGTTTTTAAATATTCTTTAAAGTATTCCCTCATAAAGAGCATGTATTCATTCTGTATTTTTAAACCTAAATCTTCATTTGGATTTTTTATTATTTCCTTTGCTTCATCGTATAAATCGATGTTAAATATCTCTTTTAGATCTTCTATGCTATATTTGTTTTTTAAATAGCTAACAAAATAATGGAGAGTTATATCGCTAAAATCCCCCTGCCCAGTTACCCAATGAAGCATCCCAACTTCATTGTCAAGCTGAAACATCATTATAGGTCCATCTTGGGTTACTTGCATTGGAACAAGTACTTTACAAACTTCCCTATACCAATCGTCAACCTTTTTTAAAAAATCAGGGTGCATATAGGAAACTACTCTTGTTGGATGATTATCTCCATTTTGCTTTTTGGCAATCACCTGAGGATATTTTTCATATATCCAATGGGGTAATCCTTCGTTCTTTATTTCCGACATTATATATGGACCTGGCCTTACTAATAAATAAAGGCCTTCTTCTTTTACAAGCTCTATAAAAGATTTAAGATCCCTCTCGGGTGTAATCCTTCCTTCAAAATCGAAGTTTCCTTCTTCCCCTTCATGCCATATCCAAGGAATGTAAGTGCTAATTAAATTACACCCTACATCTTTTATCTTTTTTACTCTATCCCTCCATAAAGCTTTTGGGACTCTAAAGTAATGAAATTCTCCTCCAAATAAGAATTTTTCCTGACAATTTACATAAACAATTCCCTTTTCAATTTTAACTGCATCTTTAACTATGTTTATCCCTCCCGAAATTTAATAAAAACGTTTCGACTACATTTTTATTATATCAGCATAATTTCTCCATATCAACATAATTTTCCTTTATATTATCCTCAATTTTCTTAACATTCCTTCATTTTCCGAAAAATATGTTGTAAAATCTTAAAATTATTTAACAACCTTTAATTCTTTTTCTAATCCTTCGACACTATTTGGACCAATACAAATCTTAAAAGTTCCAGGTTCAACTACAAAATTATAATCCTTATCTAAAAGTGCAAGTTCCTTTTCACCTATTTCAAACTCAACTTCCTTTACTTCCCCTGGCTTTAAGCTTATCTTTTTAAATCCTTTTAACTCTTTTACTGGTCTTGTTATAGATGCTGAAATATCCCTTATGTAAAGCTGAACTATTTCCTCGCCTTCTCTATCTCCTACATTTTTAATCTTTACTTTAGCTGTTATTTTTTCACCTAATTTGATTTCTTCCTTTGAAAGTTCTAAGTCGAAATACTCAAATCTAGTATAGCTAAGTCCATATCCAAAAGGATATAAAGGCGTTTCTTCTACATCGAGATATTTTTTAAAGGTTGGCCTTCCTGTATTTTTATGATTGTAATATATAGGGATCTGTCCTACACATCTTGGAAATGTTATAGTAAGCTTTCCTGATGGATTAAAGTCGCCAAACAAGATATCTGCAATGGCATTGCCGCTTTGTTCCCCTAAATGCCATGCCTCAACTATTGCAGGAAGGTGTTTATCCTCCCATTCAAGGGTTAAAGGCCTTCCATTCATTAAAACCAAAACAACCCTTTTATTTACCTTTAAAATTTCCTCTAAAAGCATTTTTTGTGGTTTGGGAATATCTAAATATGCCCTATTGTTATTTTCCCCGCTCATATTTCCTGCTTCACCTAAAACCATTACAACAACTTCTGAGTCCTTTGCCACTTTTTTTGCTTCTTCTATTCCCCCATCAATCTCTTCTAATATTTCGCATCCCTTAGAATAGTTTATATCTACGTCCTCTGATAATTTAGATTTTATTCCTTCTAACACAGTAACTACGTTCTTTGGATCACCTTTACATACCCAGCATCCTAAAGGATTCACCTTATCATCTACAAGGGGTCCAATTAATGCTATGCTTTTTATGTTTTTACTTAATGGTAAAATTCCATCGTTTTTTAACAAAACAATTGATTTTTTTGCAGCTTCAAGGGCAACATCTATGTATTTTTTATTTCTAATCACTTTTTCACTTAGCTTTTCATCAATTTCACTTATATTAAACAAATTAAGTGCCAATTTAAGAGCAATAATTCTTTCTGCAGCTTCATCTATTAAGGCTTCATCAACAAGCCCTTCTTTTACAAGGTTATATAAATTCTCCTCATATGTTCCAGAATTCATATCAATGTCAACACCAGCTTTTATCCCTTTATAAGCAGCCTCCTTCTTGTCTTCAGCAAATCCATGGTCAATTAGCTCCTCAACAGACTCCCAATCGCTTACAACAACTCCTTTAAAATTAAGCTCATCCCTTAAAACTTTTCTTAACATATACTCGTTCCCTGAGAGGGGTTCACCATTAAGGTCATTAAAGGAACACATTATAGACCCACAGCCTTCTTCAATTGCTGCTTTAAATGGCGGAAGGTAAACTTCCCTTATCGTCCTTTCTGAAACATCAGCACCGTTATAATCCCTACCACCTTCAGCAGCACCATAGGCTATATAATGCTTTGCACATGCCGTTACAAAGGGCCTATCATTCCAGTTATTTCTTTGATATCCTCTAACCCTTGCCTTTGCTATTTCTGAACCTATATACGGATCTTCTCCAGCGCCTTCGGCAACTCTTCCCCATCTTGGATCCCTTGCTATATCAATCATAGGAGCAAATATCATGTTTATTCCTTCGCTGGATGCTTCCTCAGAGGATATTGCACAGGTCTCTTCTATAAGCTCTAAATCAAAGCTGCAGCTTAAGGCAAGAGGTATTGGAAATATCGTTTTATACCCATGAATTACATCGTCGCCTATAATCAAAGGTATTTTGCAGTCGGAATTTAAAATCTCCCTTTGAAGTTCATTTATATTTTTTGCTCCGCTGACATTTAAAAAAGAGCCTATTTGTCCCTTTTTAACTAAATCCCATTGTCTTTCTTTTAATTTACCATACTGAACAAGTTGTCCTATTTTTTCTTCTAAGGTCATATTTTTAACTATTTCTCTTGCTTGCTTTAGTAGTTTTTCATTTACCATATAATCATCCTTTCCTTTCTGCAGTTGAATCCCTTATGACTAATTCAACATCTAAAGTTATATTGCTTCCTTTGATATTTCTTTTAATTAAATTAAAGAGCATATGGGCTGAAAAGGAACCTAATTCATACATAGGTCTTCTTATTGTAGTAAGCTTAGGTTCAATATAGGATGCTGCTAAAATATCATCAAATCCAACGATTGAAATATCCTTTGGAACCTCTAATCCTTTTTCCTTTAATGCCCTTATTGCACCTATTGCCATCTCATCGTTAGCTGCAAAAAAAGCCGTCGGGACATCATCACTATTTTCCATAAAATTCTTTATAGCTTCATATCCAGATTGTTCAGTAAAATCACCATTAAGCACAAAATTTTCATTGAGTTCTAGTTCAAAATTTTCTATAGCCTTTACGTAACCTTGGAACCTACAAATATTATCATAGGATTCCTTTACACCGCTTATAAAGCCAATCTTTTTATGTCCAAGATCCACAAGATGTTTAACTGCTTCAAAGGCACCCTTTTCATTGTCTATAAGGACACTGCATAAATCTAATCCATCTAACTTTCTATCAAGTAAAACTATTGGAAAATCCTCGTTGCTAATTTCAATAATGTCGCTATCGGTAATTATCGGAGTCATAATTATTGCACCATCAACTATCTTTTCCTTTAAAAAGTTTATAGATGATGCCCTGCCATATCCTGATTCGCAGAAAATAAGTAAATTATATCCAAACATATAAGCAACATCTTGAATGCCCTTAACCAATCTATCATAAAAAGGACCATTTATTTCATGAACTATTAATGCTATAAGATCCGTTTTTGACTTTTTTAAGTTTTGTGCAAGATTATTGGGGACATAATTTAGCTTTTTTGCTGCCTCTAAAACCTTTTCCTTTGTTTTTTCACTTACTTTATTGCTTCCATTCAAAGCATAAGATGCAGTAGATAATGAAACCCCTGCAAGCTTTGCAACATCCTTTATTGTAGCCAAAGCCATTCCTCCCTTTCGAAACGTTTCATAATTTTATTTTATATTATGTGTAAAAAAATTCAATATTAAATGTTATATTTTAGCATATAAATTGTCATTATTTCCTTTTAAGCCTTATAAATTCCTTTATAGTAAAATTATATTGTTAATTTTTCCAAACTATGCTAATATAATTACGAAACGTTTCACTATGATAAGGTGGTGAGTTTTATGATTGAAATAAAAAACAAACAAATAATAATCGATGGTAAACCTCGAATAATAATCTCTGGAGAAATCCATTACTTTAGACTTAAAAGGAAGGACTGGGAAGATAGGATAGCCAAATTAAAACAAGCCGGATGTAATGCTGTAGCTTCCTATGTTCCATGGATATGCCATGAACCAGAGGAAGGTAAGATTGACCTTGACGGAAAAACTAGGCCTGAACTCGATCTTGGAGGATTTATAGATTTATGTAAAGATAATGGACTATATTTTATTTTAAGACCAGGTCCTTTCATCATGGCTGAAATGAAAAATGAAGGTATTCCCTATTGGGTTTATAAAAAACATCCTGAAATAGTTCCAAAAACATGGGATAATAAAACAACCCACAAAAAAACTGTTGATTATTTGGCACCTTCTTTTTTAGATGAAGTTAAAAAATGGTATAAGGAAGTTATGTCGGTTATAGTTCCTAGGCTTTATAATAATGGGGGCAATATAATTGGTATCCAGCTTGATAACGAAATTGGAATGCTACAATGGGTAAGCAACACTCCTGATCTTTCCGATTCCGTTCTTTCAGATTTTACTCTTTGGTTAAAAAGGAAGTATTCTGAAGAGGAATTAATAAAAAGATATCCTTTTAGCTTAGACAATGAAGATATAAGAAACTCTAAAATCCGTTCACCTGAAGAGGGATATTCTCTGCAGCTTTTACACGATTTAGGTTATTTTATGAGAAAAAGGTTTGCAGATTACGTTTCGACTTTACGTTCTTTTGCAGAAGAATTCGGGGCTAAAGATATTCCTTTTATAGTAAACATTCATGGAACCGGTGGTGGAAGAGGATTTACCTTCCCAATCGGCATTAGTCAATTATATGAATCCTATACTCAGGATAAAGGATATATTTCAGGTTCTGATATATATTTAGGAGATTTAAAATTAAACAATTTTCAAGACCTATATATAATAAATAATTTTATGGACGCAGTTCATAATGATGATCAGCCTCTTACTTCAATGGAGTTTGAATGCGGTGATGGAAATTATGGTGACAATTTCTCCACCAGATATGATCCTTCTGCTGTTGATTTTAAAATGAGGATGTGCATAGCTCAAGGAAATAGATTGATAAACAATTATCTCTTTGCAGGAGGCTATAATTACAGACTTAATGAAAAAATAAACGATGGAAATGATAGAATAGCTTTTACTGGAGAAAGACACGGCTTTGCAGCACCAATAAGCCCTGAAGGAAAATTAAATTATACATATCCTAGAATGTCAAGGGTAATAAAAACACTTCTTGCAGTAGAAGAAAAAATAGCTACTATGCAGGAGGAGAGGGATAATATTTATTTTGCCTTCATTCCAGATTACTACATGACCGAATACTTTTATCCTGGCAGCAACAAAATGAAGGAATTTAAAGCTAGTATAGAAATTAACCGCGGATACAATGCCTGGGAAACTCTTGGAAAAGGATTATTACTTTCAAACTTTAGATTTAAGTCTATTGACATTCAGAATAGGGGCATTAATTTAAGCCAAAATGATGTTCTTATAATTCCAACTTCTAGATATTTAAGTAGAAAAATTCAAACTAAGCTGCTCGAATTTGTAGAAAAAGGTGGAAATGCACTAATATATGGTGAGCTTCCTCAATTTGATATGGAGGGAAATGAATGCTCAATATTAAAAGATGCCCTTAAAGTAGAACATATAAATTATTATAATTCATCAGAAGATTTCTTTTTGTCCATATATCCAGAGGATTATTTAAACTTCCTTCCAGAAATAAGAACCGATTTTGCAGAAGCTATAAAAGTAGAGAAGGGCAAGCCTATTCTAAAAATCTATGGAACGGACGAAACTTGTGGAGTAGAATTAACTTACGGCAAAGGCAAAGTAGTTTTAATAACAGCCCACTATAACTGCAACTTAAACTTTATAAGAACCATTTTAAAAAGACTAGGTAAAGCTCCAAAACTAACCCATAATTTTGAAGATCACGGCATATTTATGACATCAACAATCAATAACCAAGGTGAAAGATTTATTCATATTTTAAATCTAGATGGTTTTGAGAAAAATATAAAGGTATTCGAAGATGATATTGCATTATTTGATGGATTAGAAATAAATCTTCAACCTCAAGATGCTCTTATGCTTCCGTTAAATGTTACCTTTGAAGACTTAACCATCCTTTATTCAACTGCAGAGATTATGAATATCTCTAAAGATAAACTGCAGTTTAGATTAACTCAAAATAAGGATATAATCGCACTTGAAACCCAAAGGCAAATACTTCCTTCAAATGATTACATTATAAAGAAAGAAAATAATAAAACACTAATAATTTCACAAAAGAATTCTAAAATAGATAGCCTTCTTACAGTATATATAAAATAAATTGATACCCCCATAAAAGGCATAAACTTACGTCAGATTGTAGACAAACCTTCTTTGGTTTTCAAACTTTGCAAGAGCCCTGTGAATGGATTTCAAAAAGGCATCTCTCATGAGCTTTAGTAATTCTTGCTTTTCGACTTTTCAAAAGTCCGTAATTCTGCACACGGAGGTGCAGAGCCGAGTGGCCGACACGGATGTCGGCTCACGAGGGTAGGACTTTTGGAAACAAAGAAAAGCTTAGAATTGCTTAGCGAAATGAGCGAATGCCAGGGAAATCCTTCACAGGGCTTATCAAAAATAACTTTTTCAACAGTCTGACTTAAGTGTTTTACACTTAAGTTTTTGTCTTTTTTATATATATTCTAAATCAATAAAATAACTAATAATTGAAGAACAAAAACAATCTCAAAAGCCATTATAAAGTAAAAATACGCCAGTAAACCTTGAAAAAGGGTTGTATTAATCATAATGAGTAGTAACAATCCTATAAAAACAGCTATTAAATTCTGAATAAATGTAAATTTACTAAATTTATTCTTATATTTAATTAATCTGAATATAAGAATAACAGTAATCAAGCATATCAACACGCTCTGAATTCGTAAGTTTTGTGAAGAAAATATCCCATTTTGATATTGGTATCTCATATAATAAACGTGATGATTAACACCAGCTTTTTTGTCAGATAAATAACTTACAATATTAACGATTACTATTAATAAAATCTGCACAACACATAAAATTGCATATATGATTTTTTTTATTAATGACAAATTATTTTTTTGGTTCTCCTGTCTCATATTCATTGTTGTTATTACTCCATTCTATCCATCCATTACTATAAATTGAAATATTGTCAATACCCAAAACATTTGCATATGTCATAATCTCAGAAACTCTCCATCCACTTCCACAATATAATGAAAGATGTTTACTAGTATCTATTCCTGCCTTCTTCCAAAGATCTAATATTTCATAACCATTTCTCATGGTGCCATCAATGTTTCTATAATACTGAAGTGAATTTGAATCCCCTATACCTGCATATCCATAAACAGCAGTTGGAATACGTCCTTTTTTATGATGATAACTATATCCTGAGCTTTTTCCAATATATTCTTCCCATGTTCTATTATCAACAAGCATAAATTCATCTGGCTTTTTCATACCAGCTTTAACTTCATCTATTGTATCGATAAGCTCAGGTCTTCCTGGAATTGGTGCACCAAATTCTTTAACAGGAGTTGGTTTGTTGCTCTTAGTTTCAACTTCATATCCTGCTAATTTCCAAGCAAGAAGTCCACCATTTAATACCCTAACATCATTAACACCCATATATCTTAAAACAACAGCCACACGATAAGCTGCCATAGGATTTTCACCTGTAACTATAACGGTATCATCCTTTGTAAAGCCATAATCAAGAGCAAATTTTTCAAGCTCTTTGTCACTTGCAAGCATCCAAGCTGGTGGTGGTTCTATAAGGTCAGTATTAATATGAAAACTTGTTGGAACATGTCCTTTAGCATAAGAATCTTTTTCTTCTCCCCAACTAGCTTCAACTATTTTAATTGTTTTAGCATTTTCAAAAGTCTCTGGTTTCTTTCCATCTAAAATATCTTTTACTATAGCAGCAGGAACGATTAAATGATAGTTTTTAAATTTTTCAAGTGGAAGGGAATCATCATTAGCCCATTGTTTTATGTCATATATGTAAATATTATTATATCCTTTACTTTTTAAGTAATTTGCAACTTCTATAGCATCCTTACCATTTGCATCATACAAAACTATATTCTTATCTGGTGTTATATTCTTTGATTTTAGAGTATCATCTAATATTTTTTCCTTATCCTTAACATCTACCTTTAGCCAATTAGCAGAGAAATCCACAGCATTAGGAATATGTCCTCCTCTTTTTACTCCATCCAGTTTCCAACCGTTGAAAGCATCATTAATTCTCGTATCAACAATCACATATTGGCTATCATTGATTTTGTCTTTTAATTCTTCAGTTGAGATGGTATTAAAACCTGAAGTTTTTGTTTGATTTTGTTTAGAACAACCTGAAAATAATAAAAACGTTAATAGAATTGCTAAAAACAGTGAAAAATATTTCTTCAATTTTATCCCTCCTTAATTTAATCCTAGGTTAATTTTATTACTAAATGACATTTAAAGTAAAATAGATAAACTATATTTGCATTTTATTTATTATTTATATTTTCTATAAATATGGTTTAAGTAAAAAAATAAAGAGGTTAACTGTTTTGCAGTTAACCTCTTTTTAAACTTGGTGACCCCTAGGGGATTCGAACCCCTGTTACCACCGTGAAAGGGTGGTGTCTTAACCACTTGACCAAGGGGCCAAAATCTTAAACTTAAGTGCCTGGCACTTAAGTTTAAGTTGTTACCCGGCAGTCACCTACTCTCCCAGGCCGTCTCCAGCCTAGTACCATCGGCGTAGGTAGGCTTAACCTTCGTGTTCGGAATGGGAACGGGTGTTTCCCTACCTCCATTACCACCGGATTAAACTGCACAATAAGATCAAGCCCTCGACCTATTAGTACCAGTCAGCTAAACGCCTTACGACGCTTACACCTCTGGCCTATCTACCTGGTAGTCTTCCAGGGGTCTTACCGCTTCCGCGTGGGAAATCTCATCTTGGGGTGGGCTTCGCGCTTAGATGCCTTCAGCGCTTATCCCTTCCGAACTTGGCTACCCAGCTGTGCCATTGGCATGACAACTGGTGCACCAGAGGTTCGTCCATCCCGGTCCTCTCGTACTAAGGACAGCTCCCCTCAAATTTCCTACGCCCGCGACGGATAGGGACCGAACTGTCTCACGACGTTCTGAACCCAGCTCGCGTGCCGCTTTAATGGGCGAACAGCCCAACCCTTGGGACCTACTTCAGCCCCAGGATGCGACGAGCCGACATCGAGGTGCCAAACCTCCCCGTCGATGTGGACTCTTGGGGGAGATCAGCCTGTTATCCCCGAGGTAGCTTTTATCCGTTGAGCGATGGCCCTTCCACTCAGAACCACCGGATCACTAAGCCCGACTTTCGTCCCTGTTCGAGATGTCTCTCTCTCAGTCAAGCTCCCTTCTGCCTTTGCACTCTCCGCGCGATTTCCAACCGCGCTGAGGGAACCTTTGGGCGCCTCCGTTACCTTTTAGGAGGCGACCGCCCCAGTCAAACTGCCCACCTAGCAATGTCCCGTGACTTGCTTCAAAGCCTCCGGTTAGGGCTTCAGTATCATCAGGGTGGTATCCCAACGTCGGCTCCGTAGGACCTGGCGACCCTACTTCTCTGCCTCCCACCTATCCTGTACAGACAATACCAAAACCCAATGCTAAGCTACAGTAAAGCTCTACGGGGTCTTTCCGTCCAATCGCGGGTAGCAAGCATCTTCACTTGCACTACAATTTCGCCGAGCCCCTCGTTGAGACAGCGCCCAGGTCGTTACGCCATTCGTGCGGGTCGGAACTTACCCGACAAGGAATTTCGCTACCTTAGGACCGTTATAGTTACGGCCGCCGTTTACTGGGGCTTCGGTTCAGAGCTCTCACCCTTCCCCTTAACCTTCCAGCACCGGGCAGGCGTCAGCCCCTATACTTCGTCTTTCGACTTAGCAGAGACCTGTGTTTTTGCTAAACAGTCGCCTGGGCCTATTCTCTGCGGCCTGCTCTCGCAGGCACCCCTTCTCCCGAAGTTACGGGGTCAATTTGCCGAGTTCCTTAACGAGGGTTCTCTCGCTCGCCTTAGGATTCTCTCCTCGCCTACCTGTGTCGGTTTGCGGTACGGGCACCTGCATCCTCGATAGAGGCTTTTCTCGGCAGTGTGAAATCAGCTGC
>Ga0073360_107_pt1:220000-230000 | contig 257806 bp, 202 predicted proteins | sample YelNatPosite1Avi_FD_63906 | JGI IMG/M metagenome (GOLD analysis project Ga0073360, IMG submission 63906) | Hot spring thermophilic microbial communities from Obsidian Pool, Yellowstone National Park, USA - site 1 Avi (version 2) (version 2) | ecosystem: Environmental > Aquatic >... | reverse complement strand
CTTTTCTTTAAGATAGTTATATCTTCTTATGCTATCTTTGTAATATGAGTTTCCACCATCTATTATAATATCATGTTCATCAAGATAAGGTATTAATTGGTCTATAATTTCATCAACTACATCTCCTGCTGGAACCATAAGCCATATTACCCTTCTTTTTTTAAGTTTATTAACTAACTCTTCTATACTGTATGCTCCTATTATTCCTTCCTTTTCCGCTTCCTTTATTCTATCAATTGTTTTATTATATGCCACAACACTATGTCCTTTATCCCTCATATTAAGTGCTAAATTGTAACCCATTCTTCCAAGACCTATTAAACCTATTTCCATAAAAAACACCTCCATAAATCGTCTAATTTTTGTAGCTTTCAAAGTCATATACTTAAATTAATTTTAAAATTAACAATAGTAGAGGGGAATTATTCCCCTCTTAAAAATTATATAAACAAACTAAAAATAAATACACAAACTACTCCAACTACAGCAATTATTGTTTCCATTATTGTCCATGATCTTAATGTATCCTTCTCTGAAATTCCAAAATATCTATTTACTAACCAGAATCCACTGTCATTCACATGTGATAATATAGTTGATCCAGCCGCTATAGCAATAACAATCCATGCTGGGTCGATATTAAAGGAAGGCAACATTGGTGCCATAATACCACCAGCTGTCATCATAGCAACTGTTGCAGAACCTTGAGCTATTCTAACTATAGCTGCTATTAAAAATGCTAAAAATATAGGATTTATATTAGAATTTGCAATACTTTCAGCTAAAAGCTTTCCAACCCCGCTATCTATTAAAACTTGTTTAAACACTCCACCAGCACCAGTAACAAGAATAATTAATCCTGCAGGTGCAAGAGACGATGTCGCAATTTCATTTATTTTTTCTTTAGACATTCCTCTATAAGTCCCAAGGCCAATAAATGCTACAAGAGTTGCAATTAATAAAGCAGCAAATGGATGTCCAATAAATCCTAAGAAGATTCTTGTAAAACTTTCTTTAGGTAGAAATGCACTTGACCAAGTATTTAGTAAAATCAATACTATTGGTAACAAAATAGTAAATAATACAAATCCAAAACTTGGTAAATCTTTATCTTCTTTCTTATCATTTTCTGTTTCTTTTATCATATATTCTGGAACTGGAACATATATCTTATTCGAAATATACTTACCAAAGATTGGTCCAGCAACAATTGCAGTAGGTATACCAGCTAATAAACCGTAAAAAATTACTTTTCCAAGATCAGCATTTAAAAGTTGAGCAACAGCCACAGGTCCTGGTGTTGGTGGAACAAAAGTATGAGTTACTGCTAACCCTGCTAATAATGGAATACCATAAAACAATAATGATTTTTTAGTTTCTTTAGCAAGTGAATAAACTATAGGAACTAAAATAATAAACCCAACATCGAAAAATACTGGGATTGAAATAATAAATCCTGCAATCATTAATGCCCAAGAAGCTTTTTCTTTTCCAAACCATTTTATTAATGTTCTTGCTAGTCTTTCAGCCCCTCCTGACACTTCAAGCATTTGTCCAAACATTGAACCAAGTCCTACTACTACTGCAATAAATCCTAAAGTTCCACCCATACCATTTTGAATTGATCCCATGATCTTATCAAGAGGCATTCCGGCTGCAAGTGCAACACCCATGCTAACAATAAGTAAAGTTACAAAAGCTTGGACTTTTAGCTTCATTACCAGAAATAATAAAGCTAAAACTCCAATGATAACAACTAGTGTAAGATACGTAGCATTTGACATTTAAACCCCCCCAAAATTATAATTTTTCTAAAATAGGCATAAGCCCATTTATAGCCTCTTTGTATATTGAAAAAAGATAATCATATATTTTTTTATTTTGAATATTTGGATTATATTTATTAGTGGTTTTTACAAATTTTATTCCATCTTCTATGCTACTTATCTCCTTATTAGATAATAATCCTAATATGTATGCACCAATAACTGGCGTGTCGAAATCTTCTGTTATTTCAATTTTTGTCCCTATAATATCACTTAGTATTTGTATCCATATATTACTTTTAACAAAGCCACCATTGGCTTTAACATTATTTATCTCGCCAAATTCTTCTATTATTTCATATACATCTCTAATTGAATAACAAATTCCTTCAATTATGGCTCTTGTAAAATCTTTTTTGTTATTTATTGTTTTTATTCCTAAAAATGTCCCTTTAAGATTTGAATTCCAATAAGGAGATCTTTCTCCGGATAAAAATGGTAAAAACATAACTCCATTACTGCCTATTGGAGTATTTTTTACGTATTCATTAAGTAACTCGTAAACATCAATATTTAAATCCTTAGCTCTATGTTGTTCTTCACCTGCAAATGTATCTTTAAACCATTTGTATGCTATTCCACCATTATTAATTGCTCCGCCAATAATATATTTGTTTTTATATAAGTAATAACAAAATATTCTAGCATCATTATCTAAATAAGGTCTATCAAAGGCTACCCTAACTGCTCCACTTGTTCCAATAGTTATAGCGGCTGTTTTATTATCTATTGCGCCTGAACCCAAATTCGCTAAGCATCCATCACTTGCTCCTACAACAAAATGAACATCTTTATTTAGATTAAAAAATTTCTTATATTCATCTTTTAACTTTTTTAAAGAAAAAGTTGTTTCAACAGTATCTGAAAACTTATCAATTTTAATTCCTATATCACTTAGTATTTCTTCATCCCATTTTAAATCAAATATATTAAACAAACCTGTTGCCGAGGCTATTGAATAATCTACAACATATTCATTAAATAACTTATAAAGCACATACTCTTTAATTGATATGAATTTATATGCTCTATCAAAAACATCTTTTTCATTGTCCCTTAACCACATCAGCTTATATAATGGTGACATCGCATGAATCGGTGTTCCTGTCTTTGTGTAATATTTAAGACCTAATCCATTGATTTTATAAGACTTCACATAACTTGAAGATCTATTATCGGCCCAAATAATACAATTTGTTAAGGGATATCCATGGTTATCAACTGCCATAATGCTATGCATCATTGAACTAAAGGAAACAAATTCTATATCATTTTCTTTATTTAAAATCAATTCTTTTAATACATAAACAACAGCATCAAAAATTTCATCTGGATTTTGCTCCATAAATCCATTTTGAAGAGATATTATTCCATATTCCTTGGAAATCTTTTTTATTACACATCCATATTCATCAAAAAGAGCCCCTTTTGTGCTTGTTGTCCCAATATCTATGCCTATGTAATATCTTGCCATACCCATACCCCTTTTATGAAAATTTTCTTCGTTTTATAATAAAAAATAATGAAAATTAATACTATTATGAAGATTTTCTCCTTTAATTATATTCCATTATATTCTAAAAAGCAATAATTTATAACAAAAAAACTGCCAAATGGCAGTTAAAATCTTTTTAATGCTATTGCGTTTCTTACCTTTTTAAGATTTTTTATATAATTATCCTTATCCCTCATACAGTATCCAACAAATATAGTATCAATTAAACTTAATGCGCTTATCCTAGATTCCATGGCTTCGCTTTTAAAATCAGATTCTTTTCCATAGGATATTAAAACAATATCTGAAACCTTAGAAATTGGAGATTTGTTATTAGCTGTTATGGTTATTATCTTTGTATCATTACTCTTTGCAATGTTTATATTTTCGATAAGTTCTTTATTGCTTCCTGTATTAGATATTGCTATAATACAATCCTTATCACTTAAACGAGAAGCAATCATTGCTTGAACATGTCCGTCATCAGAAAACTCCACCCATTTCCCCGTTCTCAAAAATTTATGATAAAAATCATAGGCAAGGGCTGCAGATCCTCCCATTCCAAAAAAAGCAATTTTAGTTGATTTAAGCAAAATATCAATGGCCTTTTTAATAAGGTTATAATCATTAAGCTTTAATGTTTGGTTTAGAGAATAAATATTTGAGTTAAAAACCTTTTGCATTATTATAAATTCATCATCATCTTCTCTTATCTCCTCATGAATGTCTTCAATTGGAGATATAACTTCGCTTGCAATTTTAATTTTTAATTCCTGATATCCTTTATAACCTAATTTCTTACATAATCTTATAATTGTAGCATCTCCACATCCAACTACATCGGATAATTCAGTTATTGAAAAATGAATAATATCCTTTGGATTTTTAAGAATATATTCAGCAACTTTTTTCTCCGCACCCTTAAGGGAACTATAAATGTCTCGAATCCTTTGAATACAATTCTGTTCCATATTATCCCTCTTTATTCTATAAAATCCTTTAGCTTATCTACACTAATTATTTTTATTCTATCCCTTTCAAAGTCTATTGCACCAGATTCTTTTAGTTTTGCAAGGGCTCTTGTAAATGTCTCCCTTGTAAGTCCAACCATGCTTGCCATCTCTTGTCTTGATAAGTCAGTATCAATTTCAAGTCCATCATAAAGCTTTGAATGTTTTTTTAAGATTAAATCCATAAGAAGCATCGCCGTTTTACCATAAGCATCCCTTAGGGCTAAATTTTCTATCTTTTTTGAAACCATCTGAAGCCTTTTTCCCATAGCCTTTATTATTCCTATGGATATTTTAGGATATTCCTCAAGAAGTTTTTCAAAATCCTTTATTTTAATCAACAAAACCTCGATATCCTCATAGGCCTCTGCACTTGCAGGATATTTATTTAATCCAAATAAACATGACTCTGCAAAAACCTCTCCTTCAGTCAATATATTTATTATATGTTCCCTTCCATCTTGTCCTGTTTTAAAAATCTTAACCTTCCCCTTTTTAATAAAATATACCGCCTCTGCCTCCTCCCCCTCCATAAAGATAAGACTTCCTTTTTGATATTTTCTTTCATTAATTAAATATCCTATTCTTTCTAGGGAGTCTTCATCCAAATCAGAAAATATGGCAATCTTTTTTAAGAAAGTATTCTCCACAATTTTACCCCCTTAGGTTTAAAACTATTTCCTTAAACCTATTTCCTCTTTCTTCAAAATTTTTAAACATGTCAAAGCTAGCACAGGCAGGAGATAAAGTAACTATATCCCCATATTCAGCAACCTCATAGGCCTTCTCTACAGCCTCTTCAAGGGAATTCGCCTCTATAATATCAACCCTTTTTCCTGTTTTATTCATTACATCTAAAAATGCCGATTTTATTTTATCCTTCGTCATTCCTAAAAGAATTAAAGTTTTTATTTTATCTATCCCTTTTTCAGCAAGGGGCTCAAAGGGAACGTTTTTATCATATCCTCCCGCTATTAAAATAACCTTTCTGTCAAAGGAATTAAGTCCTGCTAAAGTTCTTGTTGGACTTGATGCGATAGAGTCATTATAAAACTTGACTCCATTTATTTCCCTTACAAACTCGATTCTATGGGCAACCCCACCAAAATTCATTGCAACATATCTCATGTTTTCAGTTGAAACAAAACCATATACAGCAGCAAAGGCTGTCAAAAGATTTTCTATGTTATGCATTCCTAAAAGCTTAACCTCATCCTTATTGCATATGAATTCATCGTTAACATAAAGTTTTCCATTATCATAATAGGAAAAGGCCTTTTCCTTCATGCTAAAGAATCTTATCTCTCCCTTAACCTCATCCCTCATAGAATAAGTTATTTCATTATCTTTATTTAAAATAGTTATGCCTCTTTCATTTTGATGTAAAAATATATTTTTCTTAGAATTTACATACTCCTCCATATCCTTATGATAATCAAGGTGATTTGGACTTAAATTGGTTACAACAGAAACCATTGGAGATACATCAAAATCCATAAGTTGAAAGCTTGAGAGCTCCAATACAACATAATCATCCTCTTTAATTTCTTCTATTTTCTCAAACAAAGGAATACCAATATTTCCACCAAGAAATACGTTATATCCTTGCTTTTTTAGCATTTCATAAATTAAGGTGGTGGTTGTTGTTTTACCGTCACTTCCTGTAATCCCAAAAATCTTACCCTTGCAATATTTAACAAGCTCTCTAATCTCCGATGTAATATATGCTCCTTTTTCATGTGCCTTCATTAAAAATTCATTGGTAGGAAGCAAAGATGGGGTCCTAAAAATTACTTCATATTCGTCTATTGTGTTTAAATAATCCTTTCCTAAAACTAATTTTACACCTGATTTTTGAAGCTCTTCCTTTCCTTCAAAATCTTCCTTTTTATCAAAGGCAGTAACATCAGCACCATATTCTAAAAGCTTTTTTATAAGTGGTCTGTTGCTTATTCCAACTCCTACAACAGCTACCTTCTTTCCTTTAATAAACTCTTTAAACTTATTAAAATCCATCTATATATACTCCTCTCCTTCTAATACTTTTCTTAACTTTTTTAAATCCTCCAAATAAACATCATATAAACTTCGGTTATAAATTATGCTAGCCGGATGATAAAGAGGGAATACTTTTTTATCATCTAAATTTACCAGTTTACCATGATACTCACCAATGCTTGCCTTATCAGACAATAATGCTTTAAGCGGGACGTTGCCCAAAGTTACAATAATTCTGGGTTTTATAAAATCTATTTCTTTAAATAAAAACTCCTTTGAAAGTTCTATCTCTTTTTTATTCGGTGCTCTATTTGATAATCTTTGCGTCTTAGCATCTTTCTTTGTCGGCCTAAATTTAACCACATTTGTTATGTATAAATCATCTCTATTAAGTCCTAATATATTCAAAAACTCATCCAAATTCTTTCCTGCCTGTCCTACAAAGGGTCTTCCCATTTCCTCTTCGAATCTTCCGGGTGCTTCACCTATGAGCATTATCTTGGCATTTTTAGCTCCTTCTCCAAATACCACTTTTTTTTCTATTCCTAATCCCTCTTTTAATTTTTTAATGTATTCTTCCTTTAAAACACCAATATCCATATCCTTATACTCCTTTCTAATTTGATTATATCACAAAGACATTCATTCTCAAGAATCACCCTCATTAAATGGCAAAACAAAATAGGTGGCAATGCCACCTATTGCAGATTGTAGACAAACTCTCATTGGTGTTTAGACTTTGCAAGAGCCCCGTGAATGGATTTCAAAAAGTCATCTCCCATAAGCTTTAGCAATTCTTGCTTTTCGACTTTTGAAAACAAAGAAAAGCTTAGAATTGCTTAGCGAAATGAGCGAATGCCAGGGAAATCCTTCACGGGGCTTATCAAAAAACAACTTTTTCAACAGTCTGAAATAGGTGGCAATGCCACCTATTGAATTTCTGGAAGATTATCAAGGTTGTTTTCATCCTTGCCATCAGGAAGGCTTCTTAAGTATTTTTCGCCTTTCTTAGATGTTCCAACCCTAACTCCTTCTATTTGACCTTCACTTGCAAGCCTTATACCTTCTTCTTTAGAAACCACCTGGCCATTATCAAGTCTATATGCAACTATTTCTCCCTTTTCGTCATGCTTAACTCCTGTAATCCTATACATAATTATCCCTCCTTGAGAATATTATCCCAAGGAAGATGTATTTTATACATTTAACCTTTGTAACTCTTCCCTTATCTTTTTAAAATCCTCCCATGCATCCTTCTTTTTTGAAGGATCCCTTAAGAGGGCTGATGGATGATAAGTGGGCATAATTAAAAATTCGCCTTTTTTTACCCAAATTCCCCTATCCTTTGTAATTCTAATATTTTTGTCTATTATATGCCTTGCAGCCGTTGCTCCAAGACAAACTATTATTTTAGGACGTATTAGTGCGACTTGTTTCCTAAGGTAGGGAATACAATTTATGGCTTCATCATCATAGGGAACTCTATTGTTTGGTGGTCTACACTTTACTATATTTGCAATATAAACTTCTTCTCTTTTAAGGTCAATTGCTTCTATCATTTTAGTTAAAAGCTGTCCTGCCTTCCCAACAAAGGGCCTTCCTGTTTTATCTTCGTCTTCTCCGGGTCCTTCACCAATAAACATTATCTTAGCATTAGGATTTCCCTCTCCAAAAACTACATTGATTCGCTTTGAAGAAAGTCTGCACTTTTTACAATTTAAAACTATATTTTTTAGCTCATTAAGTTTTTCTTCCATGTCCACCACCTAATTATCTGAATTTGACTTTATTATCTTCCTCAACTTATAAATCTGATTTACCGTCACAGAGGATAACACTATTATACCACCTAATATTGCCCAGACTGTTGGTTTTTCTCCAAGAACTAAAAAAGTCCATATAGGATTTAATATAGGTTCAATGACAGGAATTAAAACTGCTTCAAAAGCTGTAATCGATTTTATCGCTATTGAATAAAGTATATACGGAAGCCCAAGTTGAATTGTTCCAAGAAGTAAAATTCCCAGTAAACTTAAATTATCTGGCCTTCCTTTAAACATATATGGAATTGATATGATAGCAGTAAATATATTGCCAATTATTATTGAATCTATGGGAGATCTATCTTTTTGCCTTCTCATAAAAATAGCAAGGGCAGCAAAAGTTACACCACTTAATATTGCTACAAAGTTTCCCAATAATCCATTAAATGTAACTTTACCAATAAAAAATAAAATCATTCCTATCATAACAAAAATTATACTTATCCAATCAATTGGATATATTTTTTCCTTCAAAAAAGCATAGCTTAAAAATGCAACATATATAGGAGCAGTGTATTGAAGCATTATTGCATTTGCAGAGGTGGTAAGTTTATTTGCACTTACAAATAAAATAACCGTTAATGCATAAAAAAATGAACATATAAGCTGATCCTTTGTAAATTCAATCTTTATCCTCTTAGTAACAATAATAATAAATAAAGCAGAAACAATACTTCTTGATCCAGCAATAGCAATAGGATTCCAATTAACAAGCTTAATTAATACTCCACCAAGACTCCATAATATTGACGATATTATTAATAGCAAAATTGCTTTTTCTCTTTCATTAAACTTTTTGAAAGCCATTTATATCCCCCCATAACTGTCCCCACCAAATCTTCTTTTTAAGATCGGAACTAAATATAAATATTATATCATAAAAATGTTTATTTATAACTTAATTAATATATTATCACTAATTCATATCATTAACAATAAACATAAATAAAAAGCGCCTACCACCTAAGCTTACCTTAAGTGATAGACGCTTTTCTTATGTAAAATGGTGGAGATGAGGAGATTCGAACTCCTGACCCCCTGCTTGCAAGGCAGGTGCTCTCCCAACTGAGCTACACCCCCACAAAATGGTGGGCCTTCAGGGACTCGAACCCCGGACCGACCGGTTATGAGCCGGTTGCTCTAGCCAGCTGAGCTAAAGGCCCTAATTACCCGGCAGTCACCTACTCTCCCAGGCCGTCTCCAGCCTAGTACCATCGGCGTAGGTAGGCTTAACCTTCGTGTTCGGAATGGGAACGGGTGTTTCCCTACCTCCATTACCACCGGATTTCACTGCACAATAAGATCAAGCCCTCGACCTATTAGTACCAGTCAGCTAAACGCCTTACGACGCTTACACCTCTGGCCTATCTACCTGGTAGTCTTCCAGGGGTCTTACCGCTTCCGCGTGGGAAATCTCATCTTGGGGTGGGCTTCGCGCTTAGATGCCTTCAGCGCTTATCCCTTCCGAACTTGGCTACCCAGCTGTGCCATTGGCATGACAACTGGTGCACCAGAGGTTCGTCCATCCCGGTCCTCTCGTACTAAGGACAGCTCCCCTCAAATTTCCTACGCCCGCGACGGATAGGGACCGAACTGTCTCACGACGTTCTGAACCCAGCTCGCGTGCCGCTTTAATGGGCGAACAGCCCAACCCTTGGGACCTACTTCAGCCCCAGGATGCGACGAGCCGACATCGAGGTGCCAAACCTCCCCGTCGATGTGGACTCTTGGGGGAGATCAGCCTGTTATCCCCGAGGTAGCTTTTATCCGTTGAGCGATGGCCCTTCCACTCAGAACCACCGGATCACTAAGCCCGACTTTCGTCCCTGTTCGAGATGTCTCTCTCTC